>Ga0308169_10000393_pt1 | contig 68766 bp, 71 predicted proteins | sample PhyBR1_2_FD_202139 | JGI IMG/M metagenome (GOLD analysis project Ga0308169, IMG submission 202139) | Phyllosphere microbial communities from UC Gill Tract Community Farm, Albany, California, United States - DLSLSB.R1 | ecosystem: Host-associated > Plants > Phyllosphere > Unclassified | place... | reverse complement strand
CCGGATAAGATCGAATCCCTCTAGCCTTGGTAGTACTATAAGAAACATACCCCTAACAGTACTTTTAGAGTCGTTAGTACTGTTACCACTATTGGAGGTAAGAACGTGAACGCAGAGATCATCGCCCTGGCGAACCAAAAGGGCGGCGTCGGGAAATCAACCACAACGGTTAACCTGGCGCGCGCCGCCGTTCGGCGTGGCTTGCGTGTTCTGGTTGTTGACCTGGACCCTCAGGGAAATCTAACCGACGCGCTGGCCGCCGAGCCGGTAGCAGATGACCAGGTGGGCCTAGCGGACGTACTGAGCGCCCGCGCCGACGAAGTATTTTCAGATGTTATCGTGCCGTCGATCTGGGCAGGCGTGGACATTGCGCCAACCGCAGGCGACACCCTGGCATCCGTGGGCGAGGAACTGATCACCACAGGGGCCGGCCGGGAGTCGAAGCTGCGCAAAGCACTGGCAGAAGTGTCCGACCGTTACGACCTCATTTTGGTGGACTGTGCCCCTAGTTTGGATCAGCTCACCATCAACGGCCTGACAGCGGCCCATAAGGTGCTGATCGTTACGCAGTCCAAGAAGTGGAGCCTAGACGGGCTGGCCAAGCTCCTTCGCACCATTGAGAGTGTGCGGGAGCACTATAACCAGGGATTGCAGGTGGCCGGTGTCCTGGTGAACCAGCACGAAGGCCGCACCATTGCAGGGCAGACCTGGTTAGACGAGCTGCACGCGGCCGCCGAAGCCCGAAACTTTAGGGTGCTTACCCCGCCAGTTCCGAAGCGCGTAGTCATCGCAGATGCCACCGAAGCATCAGTGGCCCTCGATGAATGGGGGAGCGCCGAAGCGATGGAGCTAAGCGAGATGTACGCCGATCACCTCACCACTATCCAAGGAGCTAAGTAGTTATGGCAGGCCGACCAGCAGCCCGAAAATCGAACCTGGCAGGAATTAGCCCGGTAAATCCTGTACAAGCCGCTGCTGCTGAGCCAGCCGCCGCCGCACAGCCTCAGGCAGAACCTAGGAGGGCCGCCAAAGCTGCCCCCGCTGCGCCGAAGCCAACCGCCGAAGAGCCGGTGAAAAAGCGCAAGTACCCCCATAAAGTATCGTTCTATCAGGACATGAGCGACACCGACCGGGTACGCGGAGCCATCCTGCACACGATGATTTCAGAAGGCAACCGCAATCTCTCGCAGTTCATCCACAAGGCAGTGATGAAAGAAGTTGAGCGCCTGGAAGCTGAATACAACGGAGGACAGCCCTGGCCAGCTGTGAAAGCCAACGACATGCCCAAGGGCGCAGCAGCCCACGGAGACAAAGAAGAGTAATGCGTAAAACCGTACTGCGATAGGGAGAATGTTCGTGCGTATAAGCGACTTGCCTCTATTGCCAATTTTGTTCTTCGTTGTCGGAGCTGCCTTGGTGGCCATGGCTAATAAGCAACTAAAGCCGGAAACGCACGATAAACGTTGGGTGTACGTGATGCTTGCCGGTGCAATCACTTGCCTAGTATCAGCTGTTTATGCCTGGTTGTAACTCGCGCGCATGGCCTCAGAGATCCGTGCACAACCCAAGATCGCATCACGTGAGAGAACTCAGGAACCGCAACTTTTGGGCTGTGTGCGGTCGGTCGGTTGGTTCCTGCTGTCCATCATGTGTGAGAGAAAAGCAGCGGAGCGGGAGGGCTTTTTTCGTGCCCATGTGGGCAGGAGGCCACACACATAACTTGGTATCGCGAGGCTGATTTCCTTCCCTCCGATGCACGATTTTTACATAGCTGACATTCAGGAGAACCCAATGACCCGCAACGCTTCGGAAATTTACGATGACCTCAAAGACCTGGCGAACGAGCTTGAACAACTCGCAGCTAGTGGACGTATCACCATGAGCACAGACGCATGGAACAAGGAGCACCGCGACACGAAACAGGCCGTCGATCACGCCCTCAACGCGCTACAAGAAGCAATCAACGCGACCTGCTGGATGGAAACCCTGCCCTCGCCAATACCTACCGGAAAAGAACCCGAGCAGGGAACCCGCTAAAAGAACTAGCAGTGTAGGTTGGAGAAATGACGGGCTGGCACGTATCACGACACACAGAATGGGGCATGATGTACGCGGCCGGTCTGACCGTGCGAGAAATCGCCGACCGGTGCCACCAAATAGTAGCTACCGTCCACCTCCACCTACAGGTCAGAGAAAAATACTCACCAGGACTACGGGCAACCCACGAAGCCGCGCTAGCACGCCGCGACCCTGACCGCCCCACCACTTCGTGGCGCAGACGACTCGATGAAGTCCTGGCATTCCATGTCGCCAACCAGCGGCTGCCCAGCAGCCAAGGTCAAGACCAGGAAAAGTCACTGGCGCAGTGGGTAGCCAGCCAACGCATCTCCTACCAAAAGGGCAAGATGGGAGCGGCGAAGATCATCTTGCTGGACAAGCTGACCAACTGGAACGTGAACCAGCATCAGCAACGCTTAGACGAGATCTGGAAAGCCAAACTAGCCGCCGTAGTTGACTACGTGAAAGTTAATGGCAGCTTGCCGCGATACCGGAACTATTCAACTGAACAAGAACGCCGTTTAGGCGTGTGGCTGCATAATCAACACCAGAAGCGCACCAAAGGAACCCTAGCCGAATGGCGCAAATCAGCGCTAGATGATGCCATGCCATCATGGCGCAGCCGCGGCTGAACAGATCGCGCACCGAATCGAAACGACTATTCCATGAACGGCTGATCTAGACAGCAGGTCCGATGAGAAAGCCTAGGTTTAGGCAGCGTAGGCCGCTGAACCTCAGCGGCCTACGAAAAAGTCAGAGTAGTCAGAAACTCGGTAATCGTCGGGTTAAAACAATTTTAAAATATATGTTCGTCAGTTCTGCTACCTTCTATCGAATGTTGAACGGCTCGATCAGATTTTCCAGTTGGCCACTTAACCCCAAGCTGAGAGAGATTATCCATACTGAATACATCAGATGCGATAATTCGTTCCAAGAGAGACGACTGTGCCTCCTCGAGAACGACTAGCTTATTCAGAACAGTCAGCAATTCAGCGAGTTCCTGAGACCACTCAGGAGACCATCTTTCCGCCGAAATCGAATCTAGAGGCGAAGTCTTAAGGCCCACGGGACTCTTCTTGCGATAAGAGAACCAAGCATTAACCGTTTTCTTTCCACCAGTGTTGTAGTCAAGAACTTCTGGTAAAACAGGTCCCCAGCTTCCGCCACCAAAACTCAAGACACGCGTCAACGGGTCGTATGTAAATTCCTCGTCGAGAGAGGTTACTGTGGATAAATAACTGACCTTATGCTCTCCTGACAGAACAGAATCGGACCTACCTTTAGAACGGTCTTGCATCCGCGCCGCATAGGTCTGTAACCACAGCACTTCTTCACCAATTTCAACAGCTTCAAGCCACAGACCAGGATCTTTAGTGATCGGCACGCGCACACCAGGCGTATTGAGCTCGTTCTGGAACTTTCTCGTGAAGCCAGCGTGACTTGTCACTGCTGCCAGGTAAGGGAACATAGACGTAACTTCTGTATCTAAGCCATATGATTTTGTTAGTGCTGCAAGCAGACCAGGAGCCAAGTTAAGCTCTCCGTTTGGATGCTTGAGAGGAGCGGTACGTCCTCCTTCGCTGCCCTTGAAATAACCGTTGCTTGGGATCAAATGCGTAAATACTAGACCAGGACCGCTTCTGAGCGGCACTGAGTGCAGCTCGACAGCAAAGATTTGGTTTTCGATACGTGCGTGCCATAAGTCGGTGCGTGGCCTATCGAGAAGCCGGCTATCCGCGATTACATATTGACGATCGAATGAACGATGACCAATCTGCAAGGTAGTGGGTTGAATTTTCACTTCATCCTGCATCCGATTATGAGTTTCTAACTCAACGTCTACGCCCGGCAGGGGGATCTTAGACTTTTCTAATGAAGAACCTCCGGACTTTTTGAAAAGGGTGGCCTTTTGAATCGGATCAGTCGTGGAAACTAAGGCGTGCCACCGAGAATCCAAGGTTTCAGTGGTTGGAGCAAAGACCCAGTTTCTGTTGGACGTGACTCCAGGGGAGACCCATGGCATTAGATCATTCACGGCTGGTAGGGAATCCCAATCAGTCGTAGGAGCTGCGGTGAATGGAGCCTGCCATTCTTCTCTAATGGGTAGCCAAGAGTCATCATCAATATCAATATCAGCGAGTTGCTGGAATTTCTCTGCTTGAAGTCCAGAGATGGAATGGTAGCGTAAAATTGCTGGTTTTTCTGGGTCATTTTGATGATGACGAACAAAAATCGAAATGGCTAGGGGATGCTGAACGCCAGGGAAGATACGCGTGTTAGTTTTGGGCCGCAGCCCTTCAGGAGAGCAATCAATAATCCATCCTTCGCTAACATTTCTTCGTATATATTCGCGCATTCCTTTGAAACCCGGCCCGGTCATAAAGCTAGACGGCGTAATGAAACAAACGATTCCCGATTCACCAAAGAGCGCATCAGGGGAAGGCGTAGATTCAAAGACTTTCCAGAAGGCCCATCTCCAGAAATATACGTACAGGTTCTTGATAACAAACTCAGTAGAACCGTTTTCAGAAGCTCTAAAGTCGCGGAGAATCCCTTCACCCTGATCGCCAGATGCTCCTGATTCAACCCAACCGCCTTTGCCCTCAGCCTGATTCTTGTATGGCGGATTGCCAATGCAGACGGTGACGTTGGTTGTAGCCTTCACAGCGTTGGCATGCTGACGCTGTGTAGCAATGAGCTGAGTCATATACGACATTTGTTTCGCGACCGCGTATGGATCTTCCAAAGTATCCGCAACAAAAAGATTCATGCCGCGCTCCGGGGGAGTCGCCCGGTGCGCTTTCATAAGATCCGTTAACCGGAGCTCCGCGACGGAGTACGGACCTGTTTGAATCTCGAACCCGTATAGCCGCCGAGCTATTGAATTGATAGCTTCAGTTGCTGCCCCAGGTCCAATTTCTGCACTTGCCTGTTCCGCCGTACGTTCCATAATTTGAAGAGGAAAGGTTCCGGTGCCCATGGCTGGATCGATCACGTTGACATTAGGATCTCTGAATTTTAAGGATTTACCAAGTTTCCGTTCGAGCACATCCTCGGTCAGCCTAGTCATCTCTTGAACGACTTCATTTGGTGTGTAATAGCTACCAGACTTTTTCCTTAACGCGTTGTCGTACTCTGCGAGGAAATGCTCATATAAATGAAGATACATATCAGTGACACCATGGCGCACCTTGTCCCACGTAACAGCGTTAATGGTTCTCACAAGAAGGTTCAGAGTTACTCTAAATTCCTTAGACACCTCATCAGTCAACAGCTGTAAAGCCTTAGCCATAAGGCCATGAGATTCACCAAGCTGGTCAGCAGTGCTGTGCAGACTCTGGGCACCGATGTCGATTCCCTCAGATTTTGCTAGAAGCAGAGCGAAAGTGACTGTTTGTGCGTACCCGTCAGCAAATTCATCATCTTTGGAGCCAGGGAATAATAGACTTTTCCATTCGTTTGCCATTCCGAGGAAGAGCTGATTCGAAGTAGATCCACCTGGAGCATTCCTAGCTTTCTTTTCCTTTGCGAGGGTATCTAAAACTTCGCCGCGAAGAAGTCGGGTAAGAGGTGCGATAGTTGCGACGAGCTTCCTCACTGATGTGATTTGGATTGGCTCCCATCTCAGGAAATCCGTAATCATTCCTTCAAACGAGTTACCAGGAAGGAGAGCACGACCAGCTTTTGAAAGAGCTTGGCCTTGGAAATATACGGGATCACCAACCGGTTCACCAGTTCGCCATAATCTCCATTCGAAGCCATTTGTGTACAAGAGATTCGGTAAGTCTTTTAGCCTGTTCCACTGCCGCAGGTTGTGTCCCTTGAACTTATCCGGGTCGAGTTCTTCACCGGGAGCTTTAACCTCAATGTAACCGGTCACTGAGCCGTTCACTTGTACCGCATAATCGGGGCGGACGTTGCGTTCTGTGTCAGTAGCTTCGTCAAAGGCAACAACCTTCAACCCGAGATTTTCGCCAACGCTAGTAATCAAAACATCAAGAGGCTTGCGAATCGCAGCTTCTGATTGTCCTATATTCCCAGTTAGCTTAGCTTTGCACTCAGCGCCGAATTCAGCTACGAGCTGCCGAAGCCATAATTCCGTCATTAGGTCCCCCATAAGTGTTTTTCTTCCTTGTACTCACTTTACGGCTTGATGGCGTCCGATTATCTTCGGCGGCTTCAATGTGCGTCGAGCAACTTGTTGCAGCGGCAACGGAATCGAAGTTCGGTTAGAAAACGGGACTCATAAACGGTCATTTATGGGACGCAGGATCAACTGCTCGCGCATTATCCGTCAGTGAGCGGATTCGCAGTCTTTTCGGATTCCCGAAACCTGATTCCGGAACGGTATTTCCCACAATCCATGGTCAGTGGTTTACGGGATGCAGCTGACCTCAGATTTTTTGGCTGATTTTTAGATTTTTGAGTCATGCTCGAAAGAGGTTATGTCTCCAATGGTTCCGTCTTGCGGTCCACCGTGAATAGAGGATATTGACCGCGAGGAGAAACACAGCCATTCGGATGCCTCGAGTGGCTTTTCACGGGAACCGGGTGAAGAGCTGACGGTGAGGCCTGCGTCATGGCGTAGCATGCCGGTGTTCCTCTAGGCTTGGCCGGGGCAATCCCATTTCGCTTTACCTCGGTGCGCGCGTCCTGCAATTCAGCAAAGACCGATTCTTCTTGGCTGGTCACGGTTCTTGTGGGGTTGCTGAGTAAATTTCTCCGGTCTTGACCTATACCTGTTACCCGGCAGTAAGGTCAGAGGCCATAGAACTATTGGACAACCCAGGAGTTCATGTTGAACACCCACCGCAAAGACATTCATCTATCTCTCTCACCTGACCAATACGATGACTTGACCAGCGCTTTGGAGACCCACCTTAACGGGTTACACCAGTTCGCCAAGGAGTCGGCTTTAGGTTTCGGTTTAGAGACCACTTATTGGTCTCACCGCGTTGCAGAAGTCCAAGGACTGCTCGAAGCTGTGCATCGGCTCGCGGCAGGGGAAAGCCCCGACGCGGTGAATCAAGACCTGCAGAACCTTTCTCCCGAGTCGCATGAGCATCCGCACTCGTAGCACGCCCCACAGACGCGCTCGATTTCTGAAGCAAAACCTGAACCTGTTCAGCTTTCGAAGCTGAACGATGCTGATCAAACCGGTGACAGAGCGGCGCAATAAAAAACGGCTTGTAGATTGCTGCGGATTTAGCTGTGCGGCATGGCCGATGACTGGCCTTGAGCCGCAATGCCCTGCGCAGCATTCCCTTTCCTGCCTTCCGGTGGTGTGCGGAAAGGGTCAGAGGCTCAAGCGCTGCCCGTAGGTCTTCGTGTCTGACGCTGGGTGGAATACCGGGATGGGCAGTGCCACTGCGCAGGAATCCCAATACTTTACTCGGAAAGTTACCGCGCCTTGATTCTCTGTGCGAGCAAAAAGCTCTGGGATGTGAGTTGTAGCTTCCTCCGGATCGACTGACTTCAATACGGGGTTCGGCGGGGAAACATAGAGGAATTTAAGTTCATCAGAGCCAGCGTCGAGCATGGCGACCAACGCGGATCGCCCGTGCATGGATACCATGCCCATGACGTCGTTGAGAAGTTCGGCAGGCTCAGCCATGACAATTGGCATTCCCTGAGCCCAGCCGTGCGCGGCGAGGTGTGCGCGTCCTTCACGTGATCCGAGCAGTTCGCTGACGCGTTCGGCAGTTTGCGTTCTTACGAGACGTCCTGGCATTGGTACTACCTCCACTGTGTTCTTGAGTCTTCCGAGTGATCCCCATCAGCTTGGAACAAGACACAACGCAGACTGGCTGCCTGTCGCTGCGGTTCTTAGTGTGTTGTTTCCACCCTAGGATGATCGGCGCAACAACGCTACCGATTCAGGTAAACGTTAATAAAAGTTCACGTCAACTCATCAATTGGCAGTTTTTTAAGGAACCGCATTGCCTGTGGAAAGAAAATGTGGATTGGCGGAAGGATGCCGAAAATGACTAGTCAGACAGGCAAAGGCTGGGGGCCGCGCGTTGCTCAGAGCGCATATGAAGCGTCGAAACTGGGGATCGGTGAGGATTCTCAGAAATTTAAGAGGTTTGACTAGGGAATTGGCGCAAGGCTCAGCGATTATCAGATGACAGCTGGGCATCCGCCGCGTGGTTGTCGTTGCTGACGTAGAGGGGGATCTGGTGAAGCGCGGCGCTATGAGCCCAGAAATGGACGCGAAAGGGCATAAGCCTATTCTCGCTGTGCCTAATGCAGAGTTCCGCGAGCGTAGTTCCCGATGGCAGAGGAACAACTCTGGTGAAGAGGGGGCTGGGGATGGTGACATGCCACAGTTGCAAGGCGTCAGTTTGAGCATTGGTGAGCACCAGAAGCACAGCCCGCCCATGGACGGAAACAAACCCCATGACTTCTTCCACCAGCTCATCTCGGTGGGCAAAGACTACTGGCATGCCTTCCACCCATCCATACGCGGTGAGGTGCCTTTGAGCTATAGGGCAGTGCAGCAGCTCGTTGAGACGTTGGATGGCGGGGGTATGTAGTTCGGGCGTGTTCATATCTTCCTCCATTGAGGGCAGCTTGCCCTAAGCCGACCGACCACGAGCTTTACTGAATTTTATTCAGTTACGTTCCCCGGGTTTCGCCTCTGACGCTCGGTAATCTTCGTGGAGTGATCTTCTGAGAATACTCCTAACTTGGGAAAGAGGGTATTCAATCGGCGGAAGACTTTGGGCGTCGCATGGCCGGCAAACTTACGGGGATGGCCCAGACTCGATGACGTCGATCCCTATGAATGAACTAATTGGTGTGAAGCTTGTCCATTTTATTGATCCGTCGGTAGAGGGTTGCACGGGACATGCCCATGTCTTTGGCTACTTGGGTTGCTGGTTCGCCGGCCTGGATGAGTTTTGCCGCGGTACGGATCTGGGACTCGGTAAAGGTCGGGCGTCGACCTCCAAGGTCGCCGCCGCTGGTGCGGCGTTTGGTGACGGAGTCGTTGATGCGTTCCCGTTTGATTTCCAGCTCCATCTGCGCGAGTGCTGCCATGACGGTGAAGACCATGGCACCCATGGGCGTTTTGGTGTCCACATCACCGCCGCCCAAATTCAGCACCCGTAAACCAATATTTCGCTCACGAAGTTCTACGGCTAATTCGAGCATTTTTTGGGTGGAGCGCCCAAGCCGGTCCAAGGTGGTGATCACGAGCGTGTCGTTCGGGTGCAGCGATTCGATTGCCTTACCGAGTCCGGGCCGCTTCGCCAATGCGCCGGATAGGCCGTGGTCGATATAGAGGTCATCGCGCCGGACCCCAGCCGCAAGAAGATCCTGGATTTGCCGATCGGCGTCCTGGGCTTTTGTGGATACGCGGGCGTAGCCGATCAGTTTCGTCATCGGTCCTTCGGAAGTGTCTCGCAACTAATGGTGTAGACAAGAGTTTACCTCATTGGTTGTGACACATAGTTGCGAGAATTTAGGACCGTTGAGATTCTGCGGATTCTTCGCCAAGGGAGCGGCGTGCGATGAGACGTCTTGCAACCTATGGGTTGCAAGACTGAGTAGATGCAGAATACCGCTCCACTGGTGCAATGCATTCTTACTTTCGTATGTATTGATCTGCGTCCGTGATCTGGTCTATTGCAGTAGTGGTGAAGGCTATTCTGGTGCTTCGCAACGTTGATCGTATAAAGACCAACCTCGCTTCAATAACTGATACGACGCTTCAAAAGGCTGTGCGACTTCCTCCAAATCTCCTCTGGAGGAGCCTTCGCTAAGGATCTGACCAGTTTTAGCTGGAAGAAATACTGTGCGTTGTGCCATCGCCCATGTTAGTGAATGAGCGTCTCCGCTCAGTTTTCGCCATAATAAATTGACTCCTAGTTCTAGCGTCTCGTCTCGCACGTAGACGAGTTTGGAGGCGTAGGGAATGACATGGTTGGTAATGTTCAATGAATTGTCTGCGCCTGCTTGGCGCGCCTGATCAAGTCTCTCAGTAAGCCATGCAATTTGGGTCTTGATTGCCTGACGTTCGGTTTCTGTGAGACCCGGATACTTGAGGGTGTCTTTGTGGAACTGGCATGATCTCTTGTAGGACTCCGCTACTACTGCCAGTCCGCGGCCACGCCGAACTTCACTATCCTCAGGACCAAGAATGTAGACCGCCTGAGAAGCTGCAAGAAGCGCACTCCGTAACGTGGTGAAGTGCGCTATCGGATAGAGCTGTCCGACCTTAATTGCCGTCCAAGCCAAGCGAAGATGCTCTCCGGCTGAAATTAGGCTAATGCGTGCCATTTCGCTGATGGGGTGTTCGGCGAATCCTGCATCATCCAACTGTAGCTCGCTACCTCGCTCCGGAGGCTCTATTCGTTGTGCTCTGATTCTCCAACGGTTCAGATCTACCTCTGTGGACTGCAGGTGAGCAAAATAAGCTCTGTCGGATTCTTGCATCAAGTTATTTTCCATCATTCTTGCGTATCGAACTACTTGTATACCGTATGGTCGCGGTTCTTGAGATAAAGCAGGTTCGACCCGTCGCTCTTAGTGGCTGATTATTAGATTTGCAACGATAGTCGATATTGCTGACGAAACGGTTTGATGCGTCTTGTGACTTATGGGTTGTGAAACAGGATTGTGGCAATGCGGGGTAAATCGAATGCTGGCCATTGAATGGTGCATGATTGGTTCGGCCTACTGTTAATCAGGTAGTGGTTGAACTTTAAATTCATAGGGGTATGCGGTGAGCAGTCTTGATGCGGAAGATCGCGAGCTGATGCTGCGCTTCCTACATGAACGCTGGGATGAAGGCGGACGCGATATTCAAGGATGGGAAAAAGCAGTAAAGCCTATCCTTGATAAGTACTATCCTCATGCAGATGGCCAGCCCCGGTATTACGGCACTCCTGTGTGGCCTGTCGTGGTATGTCTGTTGGGCTTGTGGGTTCCTTTTCTTCTCGGGACCTGGTTTGGTTCTCAGGGATACGGGAAGACATTTTTTGTCTTGCTGTGGCTGATATGTACAGGGGTCATCTACTTCTGTAGTCGTAGTATCGCTGAACAGAGAAATCAGCCTTATGTACGGTGGTCTGCCATAGAGTCACAACGCTCTAAGATCGCGAGTGAGTTTGTAAGAGAAGCGCAGAGCATGCTCGGCCAGTTCATCAGGGATGATGCTGAGCGCAAACGGTTGAAGGCTGCTGAGGAGTTTGAACGGCGGCAGGTCCGTGGGCTCGGTCCGATTCAGGAGTGCACCCCTCGGCAGGCCGAACGCCTCGCGGCGTTGTGGATGCAGCATATGGGTGAATCTGATGCCGTGGTTTCCCAGGCTACGAGAGACGGTGGTATAGACGTCGAGTCATCGAACTTTGTTGCTGAGGTAAAGCATCACGCTAAACCCGTCGGGCCTGTTCCGGTGCGTTCATTGCATGGTGTGGCCATGTCTCGGGGTAAAGTGGGGGTTTTCTTTTCGCGTCGTGGATATACGGCGAGTTCTGTGGAATTCGCGCGTGATGCCGGTCTGCTTTTGTTTACTTACAACCCAGAAGCGGGAACGTTGAGGGGTTTAACAAAAGTTAGTGAGTATGCGTTGGAGAACGGTCTGAGTAGTGTGCTTCGGCGTGTTTCAGAATCAGAGTGACTTGTCTTGAAACTGGATTCGTAGTCGCGTGTGAGGGGATTGCCGTTGCGGCATTTTAGAGGCCGTGCACGGGCCACGATCACATGTCTTAACTGAACTCAGGTACCGCAGCTTGTGGCTTGTGTGCGGGCGGTCGATGGGTTCCTGCTGTCCATCATGTGTGCGATAAAAGCAGCGGAGCGGGAGGGCTTTTTTCGTGCACATGTGGGCAGGAGGCCACCCACGCAACCAGGAATAGAAAATGGGCCGGCACTCACCTCACGGTGAGTGCCGGCCCATTGCTGTGTGTTCGTTTAACTTTCGGCTGCTGGGGTTGTTTCGCTGGCTTTCTTGCGAGACCGTCTGCGGGATGGGGCGCCGATCTTATTCAGCTCGGTTTGAGTCCAGCCCTTTTTCAACGCAGCAGTAAAAGCTTGCTTTTCTGCGGCCTTGGCTTGTTCTAGGTGCTGCTCGGCTTCCACGCGTGCAGCTACGGCTTGGGCAATGTCGTTGGCGGCTTGCATGCGCAGGTCGTTTTGCGCTTGAAGCTGTTCAAGAATACGGGTTGCTGCGTCACTCATCACTGACACCTTCCAGTAGGGTTGCGCCGATTCAGCGGGGCCGATCCGGCGAAGGTCTGATGCTTCCAGCGTAACGCGGCCACGCTAGCAAGCCAACGGACGTTGCACCCTGGTGAGGTGCAGTGCCCGGCTGTTGAGGCGGAGCAAGCTATAAACTTAGCACGGCTAAGTGGCTTCTGCCCTTGAACGGTGGTTCTTCGGGTGGGACAATTGACCTGTTAGGTCATTTGGCGTTGCACTGGGCAGGAGGCGGATTCGCATGGGTCGTTTTGATTCGCGCAAGCGTCAGTCGAATGCTGCCGGTGGCCGTTCAGTTCGCCGCGAGGTGAAGCTGACCGTGGAGCAGAATCTTGCCTTGCAAGTCATGGCGGATGAAGTTGGTGTCTCGGTGCCGCGCCTTCTGGTGGAGTCCACGTTGTCGCAGTCTCGTGGTGAGACCGCTGCTGAGCGTCATGAGCTGATTACTTCGTTGTTCTTGTTGCAGCGTGGCCTTGCTGCTGCGGGGAACAACATCAACCAGATCGCTCGCGCCGCGAATGCAACAGGCGAGATTCAAGTCGAGCTGCATGACTCTTTGGATCATCTGCGCGCTACGGTGAAGCGCATTGATGATGTTCTTGAAACATTGAAGATCACTGGTGATCCGGCATGATTCCGAACGTGACTCGTGGTGGCCGCATGGCTGGTTTGATGAACTACCTGGTTGGCCCTGGGCGTGCTAATGAGCACGAGAACCAGCGGTTGATTGCCGGGGATGATCGGGTGACTTTCGCCTACGCACCAGGTGCTGAATTGTCGAAGTACGATGCGTTTGAAATCGCGGAGATCCTGGATACTCCACGCAAGCTGCACGGCACCGAAGTGACCAAGCCGGTGTACGCGAAAGACGAAGAAACCGCTGCGTTCTTGAAAGACGAGAACGGCAAGAAGATCCGTACTGGTTCAAAAGATGCGCACGTCTGGCATTGCTCTTTGTCGTTGGCTGAATCCGAAGGCAAGGTCTCGGATGCACAGTGGAAGAGCATCGCTGAATCGTTCGTCGAAAAAATGGCTTTCGTAGACCCTGACGGTACGAAGTCCTCGCGCTGGGTGGCAGTGCACCACGGCGCATCGAAGAACGGAAATGACCACATTCACTTGGTGGTGCAAATGGTGCGTGAAGATGGCACGAAGGCGGGTACGCACAATGATTTCCACCGCGCCCAGATGGCGTGCCGTGAACTTGAAAACGAATACAGCTTGCAGTCCTTGGAATCCTCGCTCACACAGCAACAAGGCTTGTCTGGGGAGAAGCCAGCGGAGCGTGCGCGCGCTGAACGCGAGAACTATGCGGTGTCTGATCGCATTGAGCTTTCCCGCCGAATGCGTGCAGCGTTATCGAGTTCTTCCACTGCCGACGAGTTCATGCGCCAGCTGCCGCAAATGGGGGTCCAAGTTGCCCCGCATTTCGCCAAGGATTCAACGACCAGGGTCACTGGTTACAAGGTGTCGTTGGGGACTAAAACAGGTGAGGATCAAGCTGTTTGGTACGCGCCATCGAAGCTTGATCGCAGTCTAGGGTGGCCGTCGATCAAGGCACGTTTCAACGGCGCTGGGGTGAACGAGGCAGAGCAGTTCTTAGCTTCCCGTCACAGCAGCGCAAGACTTCAACGAGCATCGGGTTACCGGGCGTTCGATTTGGCGCAGTCCACTTCCGCGAAGTTGAATGGCGGACAGCTTGGGCCGGATACCTTGTCGAACATTTATGCCCGGTTGTCCTTGGAGATGGAAGGGAACCGACCTGGAAGCCTGGCACGTCTGAGCACCCACATGGCCAGGGCCGGCCAGGGCATGGGAAACCGCGCTTACGCTGCCCGGCTGTCCACACGTTTCGCTGCGCGTAATGCGGAACAGGGATGGATGGCTGTGCTGCGTCAGGCTAATCGGTTGTCACACGCGATGCTGCGCGGACGCATGGCCGCTGAGCGTCCTCAATTGACCCGTGCAGCCCAAGAAGTGGTTGCTATGGCAGAGAAGATCGTGCGCGATGCTGAGCAACGCGAGCCGGTGCACACCGTGGCGCAGCCAGGTGCGCGAATGACCAAGAAAGATCGGGATCACGGCCTAGGCCGTTAACTGAAAAGTCAAGGGAGAGTGCAGGACATGGAAAACGACGAAGAATCAGATATCTCGATGGAGTTCGGCCGTGTGCTGCGCATGGCCCTGGGTGCTGCGATGCAGGCCAAGGAAGCGGCCGACCGGCGTGCCGCTAATCAGAACCCGGCAGCGCAAACGTACCAGGCGCAGCAGCAACTGGCCGCCGTATTGAAGAAGGATATGGCGTCGCCAGATTTCCTAAAACTGTCCTCCCGGCAAATCGCGGATCGTATGACCGTGGCTTCTGAACTTTCAGCTAATCACCGTGATGCGTCGAAAGCGTTCATGACTGGATCTGACCGGCTGCGCAACGAGCTGGGAATCAACATCGAGGACATTTACAAGAACCATCCACAATCAGCTGAGGAACGCCATCGCGCGTTGAAGAACGCTATTGATGACTACCAAGCCAGCACCCGGTTGAACCAGGAAGCTAGTGCGGAGCGTGAGCAGGAAGCGCCAGAAGCCACGCCACAGGCCGAGGCCAAGGAAGAACAAGCACAGGTACGCGAAGAAGCCGCTGAAAACCATTCTGCGAAGGCTGAGCAGGCGGAGGGTGAAACCCAGCTCGACCAGCGGGACCGCGATGCCGGTGAGGGCCGCGAAGCTGTAAACGTGCCGAGTTTAGGAAGGCCGGAAACGCAGCGCGCGACCGGTGCCAGCGTGCACCCGGAAGATCTTGGCCCAGGATCGAAGACCGCCGCTGCGGTGCTGGCCCGTGCCAGGGCCGTCCACGGTTTCCCGTCGAAACCCGGTGAGGCGGTGCTTTTCGGCAAATCCACCAGGCCAGCTGCGCAGCACGGGGCAGGGCTAGCGCGCAAGCGCGGCCAGAGCGCGGAGGTCACCCGGTGAGTTTCATCAATGATGATGACCTGGAATCCACCGCACCTGCGGCAGAGGAACCAGCCAAGGACACTGAGCAGCCATTGGCTTTCGAAACAGAGGAAGAGTGGCTGACCCACTGGGGGCTGCCGAACTTTCGACGGAAGCTGAACAAAGGGGAGTTCCGGTGGGATCCAGAGTGGTGGCGTTATGAGGAAGCGATCACGCTGATCACCGCACTGTGGTTGAGCTTCGAAAAAATGCGATGGGAAGGGGCCACCGGCATGGCTTCCTACATGCGCGATTACTTCTATCCGTTGATGGGGGAACTGACTTCACCGGATGGCCCGTTCTGGGATTATGACCCACCGGTGCGCCAGGGTGTGCCAGAGCAATGGCCAGCCCAGGAGATGCCCGCGGTGCTACGAGAAGCCGCTGTTTAGTTTCCCCTGGTTAGGAGATGACACGGCCGATGGCGCGGTTAGCGATGTTTGCCTCCGCAAGATTTGGTGCGTGCTGGTCCGGACAGCTTTTTAACGATTCCGGTTGCATCAAGACGGAGCTACGAGCTCGATCAGTTGCCTTGACCGTGATTTCGGAGGCGGACCTGAGATGGTGAGTCGTTTTCATCGTGAAGCCGGCCGAAATGTATCTGGCACTTAAATAGTTGAATTGCTATTTGTTGACATGGGTCTGAGAGGCTGACATGCGGCGCGTGTCAGCCTCTCAGGGTGGATAGAGAGAAGACCGTATCTCAACAACGGTGCTCATCCTCTATTGGGGGACCGGGGCTTGCCTGGAAATCAGGAGGTATAAACAAGCTCATTATGTTCCCACATCTTCATAAATCAGGTTCATAACACTAGGTCACCGCGTTTATGTTTAATCTACATAATGCGTTATTCGGAGGGGATACTATGTCGGCTAGGCGCGAGGCGGAAGCGCTGTACCGGTCTCTTCACCCAACTTTGCAAGGTCGATCCAGGTTTGTTCAGGAAGTTGTATGACTCCCTCGGATTTCCGCGCAGCCTCGTGCCGATCTTCGATTTCCCCTGGGATGAAAATCTCCGCTGCGCCATGAGCTAGCGGTGTTTGCTTGACTTCGGCAATGAGCTGTTCCAAACGTTCGTTGTATTCTTCCGGGGAGCCAAAGCTCGTAACATCCAGCGCGATGAACATGTGGCCACAGCCAGAGCGTTCGGCCTCACGGTATGGTCCGTTAACTTCTTTGCCCGAGGCGCTTCCCGTGAGCACGCCGGAAAGCACGTCCATCATGAATGAGATGGCATAGCCTTTGTGCCCGGCCATCGGCAGGATCACGCCGTCAACGGCTTCGGCTGCGTTGGTAGTGGGTAACCCATCAGCGGTTAGCGCCCAAGAATCAGGAATCGGCTCGTTACGCTGACGAGCGAGATAGATTTTTCCCCGAGCAACAGCGGTATTGGCAATATCCATGACTACGGCACCGTCTTTATAGGGTGCGCCGATAGACCAGGGGTTGGTTCCGATGCCTTTCTCCTTGCCGCCCCAAGGTGCCATAGCTGGGGAGGCGTTGGTAGTCAGGATCGAGACGCAGCCTGCGGCTGCGGCTCGACGAGTGTAGTACATTGCGGTCCCAAAGTGATTGGAGTTCCGAACCCCCACGGCTCCCACACCATGAATTCTTGCTCGTTGCACTGCTTCCCGCTGCGCGATATCCGTGAGTACCTGGCCGACCCCGTCTTGGCCATCGAGAAGCAACATCGCCCCAGTATCAACCAACGTAGCTACTTCACTGGATGCTTTCATTGCACCTGTGCGCAAACGGGCTATGTACCAGGGGAGGCGCAGAACCCCGTGCGATTGGTGCCCCCACAAATCGGCTTGGACCAAGGAGTCCGCGACGAGATGCGCATGCTCCGAACTAAGGCCCTCGGCTTCGAGGGCTAGTTGGGCGAAGTTGACTAGGTCAGTAATTTTTACTGGGGATTGGGTGTCTTGATTGAGAGCCACGATGTCTCGCTCCGATCTGGGAATCTTGTACACACTCAGGTATACAATTAAATGTACATCAAAAGCGAGGCAAATAACATGCCGGAACGAAAGCGAGTAAGAATGTTCTCCCTATGGGTCACCCTTGAAGTCATTCCCGAGCACCGAGAGGAATTCCTGGAAGCGATTGCAGAAAACAGTCGCAAATCAGTCAGCGATGAAGCCGGTTGCTTCCGTTTCGACGTGATCGAACTGGGTACTGGTACCAACCGATTTGCCTTCTACGAGGTATACCGAGACCAGGATGCCTTCGAAAATGAGCACAAGAAGGCGGCGCACTATTTCACGTACCGGGAGATTTCGCAAAGGGTTGTTGTCCCCGGTAGCCAGGTGAACGTGACTGGCGAGCTTATCAATTCGTTTAGCTGGTTCGAATAGCCTTCAAGCCAGCTAGCCCAGCAGGTCTACATGGCTGCGACTCCGACCGGATTCCTGCTGATCCAGGAGCGCAGCGAAAATGGCGCGATCGACATGGTTGAGATGCTCATCCAAAATTGCGGCAGCGCGCTGCCCTTGCCCATCGATGATAGCTTCGCACATTGCGATATGTTCCGATATTGATTCGTTGAGTCGTTGGTGGTCCGTGTGCGCAATGCGCTTGAGGCGAGCGGTGTGGGTGCGCAATTCGGAGATGGAACGGCCCAGGTGGCCATTTGGCGTGTATTGCAGCAAGAGGTCGTCGAAGCGGCGAGCGTTGGAGCGGAATTTCTCCGCGAAACCCTCGCTGTAATCAAGGTTGAGAATCTGTTCGAAATCGGATTTTAGGGCTTGGAAGCTCTCCTGCACCGCAGTGGAATCCTGTGCTTCCTGGGCAACGAGTCGGATGGCTGCTGGTTCTACGACGCGACGGAAATCGAACAATTCACGCACGGTCCTGAGCGAAATGCGAGAAACCACTGCTGGGCGTCGCGGAGCGATCTCCACGAGCCCATCGGCCGCGAGCCGGCGCAGGGCCTCGCGCACCGGGGTTCGAGACGCTCCGGTACGCTCAACCAGCATGATTTCCGGCAGCGTTTCCCCGGGAAGGAACACTCCATCCTCAATATCGGACTTGAGCTGAAGGTATACGGCATCAGACTTGCCGGGGGTGCGGGGGCTGCGTTCCTTGTCCATGGATCCAGTGTACTTCTCATCAGTGCACATGTGTATGTACAATCTTGTGTACTGTCAGGTATACAAGTACAGTAAGTGGCACCGATCACTTTTCAACCTGATTTTTCACCCGCAAGGAAACGTCAACGATGCTTGTTCTCCTCGGCTTTCTGATGATTGCCACTTTCATGTACTTGGTGATGGCCAAGAAACTTACACCGATCGCAACCCTGATTCTGATCCCGCTGATCTTCGGCCTATTCGCTGGAGCTGGGCTGGGAGTCAGTGACATGGTGATTGAATCGGTCGCCAAGCTTGCGCCGACTGCTGCTCTACTGTTTTTCGCCATCATCTTCTTCGGCACCATGATCGACGTCGGCTTGTTCGATCCACTGATCCGCGCCATTTTGAAGTTTTCCGGCAACGACCCGACTAAACTGGTGGTCGGCACCGCGCTGCTGACAACAATTGTTTCGCTCGACGGCGACGGATCGACCACGTTCATCATCGTCACCTCGGCATTCCTACCTCTGTACCTGCGCTTGGGAATGAGCCCTGTGGTGCTGACCGTGGTTGCGGCAATGTCCAACGGTGTACTGAACACGGTCCCCTGGGGCGGATCGACTTCCCGTGCCGCTGCTGCCCTGGGCCTTTCCCCAATCGACATCTTCGTACCGATGATCCCAGCGATCGTTACCGGACTGATCGCGGTCCTGATCTTCGCCTACTTCATGGGTCTTTCGGAGAAGAAGCGTCTGGGATTGGTCTTCCTAGACGAACGTTCCACGGGCAAGCGTGTTATGGAAGAAGCACTCGTCCGCGGAGGTTGGTCCAAGTCCAAAGAAGGCACCCAGCCTGCCGTTGCAACCCAGGGCACAGCGCAAAGCTCGGATTTCTCGGCGTCATTCAGTGAAGATGGAAAGTTCATCCAGCGTGCCAATGCTCGCCCAAAGATGATCTGGGTCAACTTCATCCTGACCTTGGCCGTCATGGTGCTTTTGGTAGCCGACATCGTTGAGCCTGCCCTGATCTTCATGGTGGCTGTTGGCCTCGCGCTGATCATCAACTTCCCTAAGGTTTCCGAACAGGCTGAGCAGATTCAAGCGCATGCATCATCCGTTATTTCCGTGGTGGGCATGGTATTCGCCGCCTCGGTTCTGACCGGCGTGATGAACGGTACCGGCATGATTGACGCCATGGCCTCATGGCTTGTCTCGATTCTTCCGACCTCACTCGGTCCGTACATGGCCTCCATCGCAGGTGTCTTGAGCATTCCCCTGACGTTTGTGATGACCAACGATGCGTTCTACTTCGGGGTCCTGCCAATTCTTTCCGAGACTGCCGGGCACTTCGGTATTGCCCCAGTAGAAATGGCTCGTGCCTCCCTCGTTGGCCAGGCACTGCACCAGTCCAGCCCCTTGGTAGCATCCTTCCTTCTGCTAATCGGCCTTGCCAACGTCCAGCTGGGAGAGCACTTCCGAAAGGTCATCTGGCGCGGCTTCCTTGTGGCTTTGGCCATGCTTATTGTTGGCGGACTGTTCGCCGCCTACCCACTCTTCTAATCGGTTCAAAAATCTAAAAGGAGCAACAGATGATTACCACTGTGAACCCAGCAACTGGCCAGCAGGTGGCTTCTTTCGAAGCACACACTGATGCGGAAGTTGACCAAATCCTTACTACTGCTGCGAAGGCGCAAGCCCAGTGGCGCACTGTACCTCTGGAAGAGCGAGTCACTTACCTTACTAGCGCTGCGAAAGTACTGCGCGAACGGCAGGAGCAGTACGCACAAATGATCACGTTGGAGATGGGCAAGCCCATTGCCGAGGCACGATCAGAAATTGAAAAATGCGCACTCACCCTGGACTACTATGCAGAGAATGCCGAAACATACCTGGCACCCGAAGCCATCGAAACCCAGGCTGAGGAAAGCGGCGTTGTCTTCGAACCCCTAGGCGTTGTCCTGGCGATCATGCCGTGGAACTACCCGTTCTGGCAGTTCTTCCGATTCGCGGCCCCAGCCCTGGCTGCTGGCAATGGCGCAATCCTGAAGCATGCAAACAACGTGCCGCAAGCAGCCATCGCCGCAGAGGAAATTCTGCGTGACGCGGGGGTCCCCGAAGGCCTGTTCGCCACCGTGCTGGTTGATTCATCGAAGGTTGCAGCGATGATTGCTGATGACCGTATCGCTGCAGTAACCCTGACCGGATCCACCGAAGTCGGCGCAATTGTCGCCGGCCAGGCAGGCAAGTGCCTCAAAAAACAGGTACTGGAATTGGGCGGCTCAGATCCGTTCATCGTACTGTCAGACGCCAACGTGCAGAAGGCCGCCGAAGTAGCCGTAAAGGCACGGTTCACCAACGGCGGACAAAGCTGCGTGAACTCCAAGCGTTTCATTGTGCACGATTCCATTGCTGACGAATTCGTGAAGCACTTCACCGACGGGGTAGCTGCATTGAAAGTCGGGGATCCAACCAATGAGGCCACGCAGATCGGACCCATGGCTCGCGCCAACCTGCGTGCAGAGATCGATGGCCAAGTGCAGCGCAGCATTGAAGCTGGCGCGGACCTGAAGCTTGGAGGCACCGTCCTCGAGGGAGAAGGCTTCTACTATGCACCAACCGTCCTTGACCATGTGAAGCCAGGCCACGCGGCATTCGACGAAGAAACCTTCGGACCTGTGGCGGCAGTAATTCGCGTGAGCTCAACTGAAGAAGCCATCCGCTTGGCAAACCAAACAGAGTTCGGTTTGGCGGCCACCGTATGGAGCGAGAACCGTGAGGCGGCCCGACAGGTGGTCTCCCAACTCGACGCAGGCGCCGTGTTCGTCAACGGCATGGTCGCATCTGATCCTCGCCTCCCCTTTGGCGGCATCAAGAAGTCAGGATACGGACGCGAGCTGAGCTCCTACGGAATCCGGGAATTCACTAATATCAAGACCGTTTGGTACGGCCCCAACTACAACGGCTAGGGAGAACTGATGACGAAAATCCAGACTGAGTGCAGCTCGCTGCCGGCCGCTATTTTGCGCCCCTCGCAGCTGCCTAAGAAAGATCGGGGCAATGGTGCGTCCACCGTTCCCTTAGTCACCGCCGACGTCGGATCGACTACCTTCCTCAATGGCATTACAACCTTCTCGCCTGGAGCAGCAATTGGCCACCATAGCCATAACTGCGTCGAATCGGTGATGGTTATTGAAGGCACTGCCTACGTTGATATTGATGGAACCGAGTACTTTCTGGAAACCTACGAGACAACATTCGTGCCAGCAAATATCGTCCACAGGTTCCGCAATGCGTCGGATACTGAGGAAATGAAAATTTTCTGGACCTACGCATCGATCGATGCCACTCGAACTATGGCAGGGTCCACTGAAAGGCACAGGATCGATGAAGAACGGGCCACCGAGGCAGCAGGAGCAGGAGAGAACTAATGATCTTTGAAATCGCAACGATCAAGATTCTGCCGGGCCATGAAGGTGCCTTTGAAGAAGCTGTGTTGGAAGCCTATCCACTGTTTCAGCAAGCAGCGGGTGCTCTCTCAATGACACTGAATCGAGTCCTGGAGTCCACCTCAACGTATGAACTACGAGTTGGATGGGAAACGGTGGAGCACCATACCGAAACTTTCCGCAGCTCTGAAGCTTTTGGACGGTGGAGAGAGCTCATCGGCGAGCACCTTGACGGTGTACCAGCTGTTGTTCATACAGAACATGTTCTCAACGGTTTCTAACTGCTGATTTACGACCCAAGACCGGCCGTTGCAAGCGTTTTGTGTAGCGGCCGGTCCCATACAATCCTGCGCAAAGCAGCACCTTACCCACTGACAACGACGTCACGCTCAGGGAAGGATCCCTCCTCATGATCATTCTTCACGCGGTTATCAGTATCGCACTCATCGTTTTACTCATTATCAAGGTCAAAGTAGACCCCATCATCGCTCTGATGGTCGGTTCCCTCTATATGGGTATTGCTGGCGGCTTGGGTCTAGTCAACACCGTCACGACAATTGCCGAAGGCTTCGGCAACATCATGGTTGATGTTGGACTGCTGATCGGTTTCGGCGTGCTCATCGGATCACTGCTGAACTCCATGGGCGCATTAGAAAAAACAGTTCAGCTTCTATTCCGCGTCGCTGGTCCTAAGCGTTTGCCCTACGTTATGGCCGCGACTCTCAACCTCTTCTTCCCTTCGATCTATCCTGATGTGCAACTAGTCTTGGCCTCTCCTTTGGCCCGCTCATCGGCTGAGAAACTCGGGAAAAACGGTCTGGGAGTTATGGCGGGGGCGTTGGTTGTCGGAATCCCCGTCGGGGTAGTGCTCGTCGTCCCAGGATTAGGATCGGTGTCCATTGCCGGTTTGCTCGGCATTCCGTTAGGCACCATGCTCTTATGCGGTGTGATCGTCGCCCCGCTGATTGCGCTAGTTTCCCTGTTCATCTATTCGCTCTTGTTGCGCCGTGGGTGGTGGAAAACTGAGCAGGATGAACAGACAGGCTTCGCGCTAGCGGCCGAAGAACAACTGGGACGCGAAGCCGCCAAAAAATACGGTGACAAGCTACCGCCCCTGGGCGTCTCGCTCATGCCAGTGCTGATCCCCATTCTGTTAGTCGGTGGAGGAGCGATCGCCCGGACCTTTGGAGTAGAGAATCCTATCGTCGATTTCCTCAGTGAACCACTGCTGGCTATGTTCATTGGCCTGGTACTGGCGATGATCCTAGCGAAAACGAGTGTCGGATCAGAGACCAGAGATACAGCAATCAAGAAAGGCTTGGACACTACCGGAAATATCTTGCTCATCACCGGTCTCGGTGGGTCTCTGGCTGCAGTTATCAAGGCCACTGCTTTGGGCGATGTGCTGAAGAACCTTTTCGCTGCCGACGCTGGAATCAACGTCTTCGCTGCGATTGCCCTTGCGTGGGTGATTGCTGTGGTGCTTCACGTTGCCATTGGTTCCATTAATGTGGCAGCGATTGCCGCCGCTGGAATTATTGGCCCAGTCGTTGCCGGATTGGGTGTCTCCCCATTAGTGATTGCTGTTGCTATCGCTTCTGGAGCACTTTTCGCAGTGCACTTTAACAGCAATTTCTTCTGGATGTTCCAATCTTTGCTCGGGGTCACCACTAGAGGTGCGCTGAAATCAATGACATTCTTGACCGCACTGGCCTCCACCATCGGCCTACTCGTAGCGTTCGGGCTTGCCCTGGTGCTGCGGTAGAGCAACGCGCAAAACGAAAGGATATAGCCCCGATGAACGAGAATCTTGTGCTGGTTGGAGCTCGCACCACTAAAGAGCGCGATGCCAGAGGCAAAGGGCTTACCCTTTGGGATGCGTCAAAATCTGAATGGCGACTGCTTGACACATTGCCGATGACTAATCCCTCATGGATTACCGCTGGGCGCGACTCCACATACTACGTGTTGCATGGGGATGGGGGAGAGGTCTCGACTGTTGGCATCTCGGAGAAGCGAAGAATCGTTCACCGGCAGACCATCGATTGTCTAGGTATGAACCCTGTCCACGCTGCAGTGACAGATGATGAACGGTTGATCATTGCCAACTACGCGACGGGAACTGTCGCTGCGTTCAATATCGATTCAGATGGGACCTTGCAGCGCAACGGCAAAGTGATCTATTTAGCAGAGCAGTATCTGAACCGATTCCCGAGTGAGGGAAATCAATTCTCCCACCCGCATCAAATCTTGATCCTTCCAGATCGGCACAAAATCCTTGTCCCGGACAAGGGTCTAGACGCTTTATTCGTGATCGACATAGAAGGCGAAGATCTGCTGGTAATCGACATCGTTCGGACGAAACCCGGTAGCGGACCGAGGCACGCTGCCATTAGCCCTGATTTTCCTGATGCGGTGTACGTTGTGGGAGAACTTGATGCTACCTTGATGCATTATCGGCTTGCCCAGAACAATAAGCTAGAACTTCTTGGGAGCTGCTCGACGCTGCCTCCCGGACAAGTGTTGGACAACATGAGCGCTGCCGGTATTACGATCGCTGGTGCACACGTGTTGGTGTCCAACCGAGGGCATGACTCTATTGCAGTCTTCTCAATTGACCACGGTGGTTATCCAACGCGCAGTTCAGTCGTGGATGCGGGCGGTGCTTTCCCGCGGTTCATTGCACTTCGAGCAGACTCTCTAGTTATTGCTCATGAAAGATCGGACACTATTGCGGTGGCTGCCTTGGATCCAGCTCTTGGACTGAAGGTTCCGACGATTGCTGCCCGAACGGGCAGCCCAGTATGCGTTCAACCTGTGCTGTGAACTGGGGAATGATCTCGCGCATGAATACGGTGGGTCATACACGGAACTTTCATTAAAGGCGCGGCATATTTTCGCCTTATCGATTCTCGCGCTGCACTTTCTCGTAGTATTCCTGCGAGAGCTTCACATCTTGCCCGTAGGGCTTTTGGGAGAAGTGCACGAGTTCCAGCAGTCCTGCCGGAATACCTGAGCCGGTGACAATGGCACGGCCTCGCGGCAGTGCGCCCAGGTCGGAGACTTCCAGAATCGACTCGCGCTGCATCGAGCTGGATACCGAACGCCCGTTGCGGCCGTTGGTGCTAGAGGAACGTTTGAGCACGTCGCGGGCACCCACGAGCTTTTCCAGATACGGCAGAAACTTATCATCGGACAGGCCAGAGCCGGCCACGCGGATATTGGATGCGCCCCAGAGTTTATCCATGCCGTCTTGCCCGTAGGCTTCCACTCCTTGCTTGTAGGACTGGAAGAACGTGGATACCACGATGCCCCGGGAACCGTAGTGCGAATATACGTCGGGCAGTTCGCGCCAGCGCACCACGTTTGCGGCCTCATCCAGCACGGCCATCATCGGTGTTGTCAACCGTCCACCGGGCAGCGCGGCGGCAGTCTTTTCGGCGGAATCCATCACGGCCATCACCAATGCGGCGGTGATGGCGCGGGCTGTGCCAGCGCCTTCCTTGGACACCAGATACAAGGTGTCGGTGCTCGTTGCGAATTTGCGGTGATCGAATTCGGGGCGTGCGAAGTTTCCGTTCGGGCGTATCCAGGGGGTGACTTCCTCATAGGACAGCACCGTGATCCACGGGCGCATCGTGCCATACACGCCGTCGCGCTGCTTGGGGGTCAGTCCTTGGATCTGCCAGAGAGCGGAGGAGAAATCCTGGTACCCGTGCTCGTCCAGCAGGTCTCGTGCGGTTTTGTCCTCGGGATCTTGCGCCCACGCAAACACGTCGGTGATCGGCCGGTTGGCAATCGCCGCAGCAAACAGGAAATGGGACAGCAGGCGCTTGCCGTCCGATTCAAAGTACGCGTCGGACTTGGCTCCGGCTGAGGTTTCCGAAGCAATGAACACATCGGCCAGCTTGACCGCAGTTTTCATATCGGTGACAAACGACAGGGGGTTCCACCACCAGGAGGGTTCCTCACCGATGATGCCCTGCACGTCGTGCACCCATACGGTGCCGACGCGGGCGCGCGGGCCACGGGTCATGTCTACGATGTCGCGCTTATTCGATGTGGCCAGCACCGGGCCGCCAGTTTCGAGGATCTGGGGAACACAGACGCAGGAGGTCTTGCCGGCGCGTGGCCCCATCAACCAGATCTGCACCCACTCATAGGAAGCAAACAAGCTAGCTTTGTTGTTTACCAGTTTGGCTAGAGGTACGCCTATACCGGCTTTCTGGGCACCAAGGCGTTCAGCATCGGCGCGGGCTGCGGGTTCTTCCAAGGCCTTGAAGTCCTTGGCATGGGCCATTTCCTTGGCCAGGTGATCAATGCGGGAGCTGGTGCCCCGGCTGCGCCGCCACACCACCACGAGCATTACGACGACCGCCAGCAGGAGCAACAGGCCCAGGGCGAACACAGCGATTTGCAGCCCGCCCACCGGCACATAGCCGCGTGATTGATCCATGAGGATCTGCACCGGGTTATTCGAGGTGTTCTCTACGTTCGGGTCGAGGATCGCCCCGAGAGTCCACAACAGCACACCCATGATTCCGAGGGTGAGGATGCCGCCGCCGATGATCCACAGCAGTTCATCGTTGGCTGGCTGGTTCTTGCGCCCTGAGCGCGGATCAGCGTTGAACATTATTTGACCATCTCCCAAGCCCGGTTGGTATCCGAGATTTCAAATTCGAGGTCGGTGAGCTGCGTGACGAACGGAGTACCAGGATTCTTGCCGACCTTCATGATGAAGTGACCGGCACCAGGGCGGCGGGAAGCCTTGTTGGTTTTCGGATCAACCACGGCTTCACCAGTCCAGTCAGTCATCAACGCTTTTTCCTTGGAGGACAGGGCGAAGACTTCTTCCAGGTTGCCCATCTCCGAGGGAGCCAAACCACCCAGGAACACCAGGGCGGAGCGTTCCACGAAGCCCCAGGCGGTCGCGGTCAGGTGCTCCTTGGACAGGCGCAAATCGTTCATGGTGTGGGTGATCATGACCTGCCCGATGCCTCGCCCGCGATTCAGGCGGGTGATGGTGTCGATGAAGTGCACCATGTCATCTGAGGCCCGCAGGATGCGCCACAGCTCGTCCATCACCAGGAAATAGGTGCGCCGCTGGCGTTTGCCCGCAGCGGCCAGGTGCTGCTCAGCCGATACGGTGGCCGAGCCGAGATTCCAGCACAAGGACTGCACGGCAGCGACCAGAACACTATCGTTTTCGTTCACGCCGGAAATGTCGAACACCACCGGCACGCCGGGAGTGATGTGAGCATCCGAGGGCTTGGAGAACATGTCCCCGTAGGCGCCGGAAGGGCCGAGGTTGATCAACGCGTCCAGCAGCGCTTGGAGGCGCTGATCGTATTCGTGGTCATCATCGTAGGCCAGCACGTTCTGGCGCAGCACCTCTGGCCGGGAACGAATGAAGTCCACCAGATCCCCGATCAACGGTGCGTGACGCAGCTCGGGGTCGAGTTCGTTGATCGCCACCGACAGGCAAGTGGATTCGTGCGGCTTCAAAGGCCGGCCCAGCATCATCGAGGCGATGCCTTCCATCAGGGAGCGGCGGCGGCTGATCATCTCCTGGATCGCAATGTCCCGCGCTTTCTCGTTCTCAATCTCGTTCAAGCTGGCCACCAGCGGCCCAAGATCCAACGGATTCAAATGCCCTTGGCCGGGGGAGAAGGTGATGACCTGCCCGCCCAGGGCGCGGATATGCGGCACATAATCAGGGCGGGAGTCAGCCAGGATCATCGGCACCACACCCCAGGCGGAAAGCACCGCCAAAAGGCGGTGCACCAGCGAGGTCTTGCCTAGTCCGGGCTGGGCGAGGATGAATGCGGAAGGGTTGGAAATGATGCCGTTGAGGAACCAGGAAATCGGGTCACCGGTCACCAGGGTGTTGCGCAGCAGATGGCGGCCCAACGGGGCACCAATGGTCGGCAGGCCCGCCCCGTTGACGAAGGGCCAGAACCCGCACACCTGCACGGCTGAGCCTTGAATCTCTACCGGGTTTTCGATGTAGTTCACCGGGCCGCCGCCACGGCGGTTCCAGCCCGCATCGCCTGGGATATGCCGGGACTGGGCACCTTCGGCCAGCAGGCGGGAAAGCAAGCCTGGTTCCTTGGCTGGCTTGGGTGCTGCCTTCTTCGCAGAGCGTTCCAAACGGGCCACGTCGCGCTTGGACAGGGTGAGGCTATGGGACTCGGTGAGATGTGAGAGCGCCAGATCCTCAGGGCTAGTGTGCTGGCGTTTCTTCGAGAGTTTCAGAGGAGTCATTAGAACCACGTCTTAATCTCGTCGGGGATCATCATGTGATCAGGAACCACCATGCCCAAAGGCAAGCCAGCCTGGAAGGTCACTGCCTGGTTCGCCAACGCCTCGCGTACCCGCAGCTTGGCGTGGGAGACCATGCCAGGAACAGTGCGGTCGAACTTCTTCAACTCGGCTTCATCTTTCACGCTGATGGTGATGATCAGCCCGAACCGGGTCAGCCCGGAACCCAATGCTTCTTCCTGGGCGGTTTTCTGCGCTGCCGCCAAACGCTGGCGGGCACGCACCGACACGCGCTGCTGCGAGCCGGAGAACATCGCATCCTTCTGCTCGTTCTCCACCACCGTGGAAGTCTGATCCGCTGGGATCGGACGATACAACAGGGTCACTCGCTTGCGCAGCGCCCCCTCGCTCGGTGCAGTGAGGCGGGTTAATGAGTTGGACATGAACGCGCCGCGCGGGCCTTCATACATCGTCCACGACTTCGACACGGCCCGGTCGTGCCGGTAGTGGTCGAATGCGTCTAACGCGAACGATGGGCCAGCATCCTCCCACGCCAGTCCGGTGCCGCCATTGGCTTGTGCTTCCTCCACTGCGACAGCGGTGGTCGGGTCATAGGCGACGCGGGTGAAGTCGATGATTTCCTGGGCCGTGTTAGGGCGTACCGCTCCGGCTCCGGTGTTGGCCAGCCCGGAAATGATGCCGGGGAGCTTGTTGCCGATTTCCTCGGCCATGTCTTCCATGCCCCGATCCCCGACCTTGCCATCAAGGCGGCGACCGTCAAAGGTCAGGGTAATGCGGGCGACGACCTCGGGAGCGGCGGAGTGATCAGTCTGGGCGATGCGTTCCACGACCTGCTTGGCGAACTCGGGTGCGTCCTCGCGGTGGTTATCAGCTAACAGCTTTTGCAGCCGCAGGCCCGAGTCCTGGGAGGACTCGATGGTGACCGACGCGCCGCGGATTCCCTCGTCCAGGCCGCGTTGGGTCAGCCAGTTCGCCCAGTGCGCTACCTGATTATCCACGTCGGCCTGGTCAATGAGATTATCCCCGTTGGGGAAGCATTCGAGCACCACGGAGTAGTTATGGTGGCCACGGGAGGAGAGGCGGATCAGCCCGAAGGGGTTGCCGTAGGAGTCCATGGATTCAGTCAGCTGGGACTTGGCCATGAGACCGGGCAAGCGTACCTGCCCATCGGGGGTGAACCCGGTAGGGCCAGAAAGATAAACGTGCTTTTTGGATGCGACCTTCTGCCGCTGCGCTAGACGAAGCATGAGTCTCCCATAGATTGAACGGCCTTGTTTCTTGGTGACCAGAAGCAGCACGGCCCCGAGGATGGTGGCTAGGGCGATGATGACGGCGGCCATGATCCACCCGCGCGCTGCGGTGACGATGACGATGAGGACGATGGGCACCAGCATTAGGCTTTGGCCCATGGACAGGCCCAGCAAGCCTGAGCGGCGGGGCACGGTCAGGTTGCCGAAGGTGTTCGGTTCGACGCGGATTTCTGTGGTGGCCATGATTATTCGCCGTCCTCGTCTACGAGCTTGCTGGGATTCGCCCCGTTGGCGATGCCTTTAACATCGCTCATTTTCTGCAGGGCTTCGTTGAGCTTGTTTGGTGCTTTCGCCCCGGGCGGGCCACCAACAGACGGTGTGTCCTGGCTGTTTGACGTTCCTTGGCCGGTATTGGAGGCTTGGGCCGCGTCCCCGGACTTGGAGCCGGCCCCCGAAGGAGACGAGCTGGAACCCGTGGAAGCCGACGAACCAGAACCGCTCGAAGTACCTGCAGTAGAAGTACTTGATCCGGAACCGGTGGAGCCAGCACCCGAAGATACTGAACCCGTCGACTCCGTGCTGCTGCCGGTGGATGATCCGCCCGAGCTGGACCCAGTGCCAGAACTGCCCTCGCCTGAGGATGTTCCGGAGGCCGAAGCCCCACCACCACTGATTGCTTCTGACGCGCCAGAACCGCCGTCAGATGCTCCAGGGCCAGCGCCGGAGTCACCACCAGCAGAGGTACTGCCAGTGATTGCTGATTCCGCGCCTTTGCCCGTCCCAGTCGTGGATGTTGTGTTGCTGGCACCTTGGGGCATCGCTGATGCTCCCTTGCCGGCTGCTGCTGCACCGCCAGTGCCGGCCAGGACGGCGGCGCCGGCTGCGAGGGTGACACCCGCGCCTAAGGCTGCGCCGCCGGAGAACGCGCCAGCGCCGACCCCGGCGGCAGGAACGATGAATTTGATCAACGCGGGCAACGCCAACGCCGCCAACAACAGGATCAACAATGCAATGAGGGTGGCGTGCATCGCCTCGGGAACTGATGGTTCTTGTCCTTCCGGGGTGCCGGTAGGGGCGAGAATGCGCAGGCCCAGTGAGTAGATTCCCGCCGCCACAGGTTTGAACAGCAATAGGGCGACCAGCCAGCCGTTGGCTTTACGCCATGCTTGGCGGCCCTGTTCGGAGCCACTGGCCGCAGCCAGCACGACGATGAATGCTGAGAGGATCAAGAACATCACGTCGCGGAAATACATGAACAGTAGATTGATGATGGAACCAAGAAGCAACAGGATATACAGCAAGAAAGCGGTGCCGGGGCTTGCGATGAGGGCCGAGACGGTGGGGAGCATTTGGGTGAGATCCACTTCGCCCCCGGTGGATCGCTGCACGATCCATTTGGAGAACTCGTCCGAAGCCGTCAATAGCACTCCGATGCCGACGGCGTAGGCGGTTGCGGCGAGAATCAGGTTCACGATTGGGGTGGCCAAGCCGATCAGGCTGTTCTTCACATCTTGGGACATGACGAGCTTGATCAGGCCGAGGAAGAATCCCAGAATGGCGAACCCTGCAACGTACCAGGACATATCTTCTCGAAGGCTGATGACTGCCGCGTTGTTCACGTCTGGGCTTGGTGAGTCCATCCAGAATGTGGAGATCTGTGACATGAAGGCCACAGCACCGTCAAACATGGACTTGATGAACTCGGCAATCGCACTATCGGCAAGGTTTTTGAGGCCTTCACCAATGTTGCAGTTCACCTGCCACCATTCACAACTAGCCGGGTTCGCCACAATAATCGCCTACTTGAACTCTGTGTAAGAACTTGGATCGTTGACTTCGCTCCATGCCGGAGGGCCGGAAGTTAGATCCAATCGCCAGTCATGGTCTTTGTCGCTCCAAGCCAGGTTCACGCTCATAGCCGCATACTGCTCGCCTGCCTTAGAGAGATATTCAACAATGGCACTGTCATCACTGCTATTCATGACTCGGTATCCGAGCATCGGCGGGAAGCCCTCATTGCTCGTACTAGAACCTTGTTCTTCGAAAAGCCGTTGACGATTCATCGATTCAACGGCAGCATCAATCTCTGCACCGGCCGAGAAATCAATTACCAAGGTGAACCCCGCCAGCACCGCACCAGTAGGTGTGTGGCTGAAGCAGCGCCAGAAATCCCCGTCCATCTTTGCTGGCCCATGCTCCGCTGATACCGGCAGCAGCATCCCGGCAGGGTGACGCTTCCACTCCGTAGCCGGGGCATCGTTCGGGAACGAGCTGTCAGTGCTCAGCGCAGGACAATCCCCAGACGCTGGCTTGGAAGCCGAGGCCGAAGGCGGCGCTTTTTCGACCGGCACTGAGGGTGCCGGTGCGGTCGGTGTGGCTTCTGGCTGCGGTGGGGTGCGGGGGAAGAAAATGAGCCCGAGGATCACTACCGCAGCGATGAAGGCGAGGATACCGCCCCAGAGTTTCCAGTTTCTGCCTAATGGGTCAGTTTCGGCCATGAGGATCTTCTCTTTCTCTTAGACGGTTCACCGGTGCTTAGACGAAGACGTTGATGATCGTTCCCGCGCTAATGGCTAGGATGCAGACGATCAGCGAGATGACCAGTCCCTTGAACCCGTTGATTTCCCGTCCGGTGAAGGACGCGAAGGCCAGGAAACCTGCCGAGGCGAGGAATCCGGCGACTCCGAGCAGGATCACGGCCCAGGCGATCCAGTTCAGGATCGTAGTGAAACCTTCGGTGCCTGGTGGCTGTTCCGGGGTTGGGTTGGGGATGCTGGCGGCGAGGTCGATACCGAAAGCCAGGGTTTGCAGCAACATTTTTATGCCTCTCTATGTGGTGGGAGTGTTCAGGAGCTTGACGATTCGTTTGATCCGTCCGGGCAACCGGGCCGGATAGGGTGGAGCATCCAGCCAAGGATCCATCCATGGGATATGGGTACCTCGGGGAACCATGCGCAACAGACGCTTGGTGGCTTTTTTACGGGCATCACTGGTGCGTGGCCCTGCTTCGATCAGTACGAGTGCTGAAAGCTGGGAGCCGGTTAGCTGACCGTTGGCCCAGGAGCGGACGAACCTATCCGCAGCGGACAGTCCGGTGTGGTCGGTACGAGCGACTGCGATCACCGGAAGCGGCCAGGTGGCTTGAGTTCGGGTACTTTGCGAGAGTGGCCATGCTCTGCCTACATCCAGGGCGGATTCGCCAAGGAGGGTGCTGAGGGTGGTGGCGCCTGCTCCGCCGTGCAGTCCCATGACGGCCAGGCCTTCGAAGGGACCAATATCAGTGTGCGGCCACGGGGAAGATGGGGCTTCCAGCATGGGGGACAGTCCTGGTGCAGTAGGCCCGGTGACGATGAGGTCATGGCCGAGAAGGTCATCTCGGATGTCATGACCGCTATCAGGCGTCTTATTTGGTCTTGTAGGCGCAAAAGGGTTTGGGATCCCTGACATATGCGGGTTCACCTCAGTAAAGTAATCAACCGTAAGTAGTGATTCGGTATTTACGCTAACTCGCATAGAAAACAGTGTCAATGTTGTAAAGCGGTTACATTGTGAAAACATGTAAAACATAGTTTTATGGGGAAACATGACGTAACAGGGTTGACGCGGTTTTCGTACTCAAGCACATTTGGAGTGTGACCATGAACGACCCAGAAGCCGTTGAAGATCTCATCGCGGATTTGCCGGAATGGGCAACGACCGAGGAGATCGCAGACGTGATGCGGGTTAAAGCGCAGACCGTTCTGAAATGGAACAAGGAATACGGCCTGAAATCGGTGTCTATCGGATCGAGGGTACGCCGGTACAGGAAGAAAGACGTGCGCGACTTCTTGCTGAAAAGCGATGAGGCCGCCGACTAACCCAAGGAAGCTACGGGTGGCGAAATAGATGACGCTGATCGATCCCCAGAAAGTCCCGGTCTTCCCGGTCTATACGCTGCAAATCAGCGAAGACCGCCAAAGGCTGACCTTGGACGGGGCACCGGTCCCCGTGCTCGATGAGGAGGATTTCATCGAGGCAGGGAAAAACGCGGTCATCGCCAAACTCGCCACCCACCACTTCGGGGCCGTTCGTGTGTGTGCTATTGATGCGTCCACGAACAGCTCCTGGGACATGATCATCTCCGCTGATGGGGAAGTGCTCGATCTCTCCGCGCAACAGGAAGCCGAACAAGCGAAGATCGAACGCGCGCAGCGCACGAAAAAACGCTTGTTCATTGCCGGGGCGAGCACCCTGGCGGTGCTCGCCCTCGGCGGCATCGGCACCGCAGTGGTCATCGCCAACCAGCCCGCAACGACCGCTCCGGCCTACACCCCGCAAGGGGTCGGCGCCACGCTGCCAGCCGCACCGCCGCCGCACCACGAAGCGACCGCCGCGTGGAGCCACCCCACCCTCGCTGATGCTACGGTCAACATGATCAGCCCCGACCGGTTGCTCACCGCCGATCCAGAAGGCACCGTCACCGGGCGCAACCCGGACACTGGCCAGCCGGTCTGGCGCGGGGACAAAGCCCCGGAAGACCTGGCCAGCATCCACCAGGGCACCTGGGCCGGCAAACCCGTCTATACGGCTGCAGAGCGCAACGAACTGCGCCTCTGGCCGGTAGAGACGCCCTACGACACCCCGAGCGTGGCACCAACCAGCATCGGGCTGGAAGCAGGGCAAACAGCACGCACCGACACCCACACCCCCTACATCGAACTGGGGGACTGGTACATCCGTGTCCCCGATACGGCTGGCACGCTGCATGATGTGATGATCCCACCAGGATCGACCGTGCTGGACGTGGCCGCCGATGGAACAATCACCACCATCAGCGCCACCACAATCTACACACTGGATAACACCGGGAAGATTCTGGAAGAGAAGAACTTCACCGCGCCAGAAGGTGCCACGAAATACCCGGTACGAGTGTGGTTGCTCGATGATACCCATGCCCTGCTGGCGTGGGATGACACCGAACGTGTCATGGGAGTGCTGAACACCAGTACCGGTTCAATGCTGTTCTCCGGCACGCCACGGGCAATCCCCACCGCCACCGACCCCCTGCTGGTGGACAAGGAAGCGAAAACCGCAGCTATCGGAAGCGTGGGAATCAGCTACGGCGACCAGGCAGCACTCATTGACCTTCCTGCCGCTGACCTGTCAGCAATCCACGGCAGGCTGATCTACGCGAACAGCAACAACGGTCCAGTCACCCTGGATCTGGGCAACCCCGAAGCCGAGCCGAAGACGTGGGCGAACTACCGGGCCGAAGATCCAGCCCCGGCACTGGTCACCGATGACGCGGTGTATTTGGTGGCAACCCAGTTGGAGAACACCACCGTCTATCGATCCAACAAGACCAACGGCAGCACACGCCAGTAGGGAGGCCTGGTCATGGAAGAACAGGGCGGCGGAGCCAAAATCATCCTGGCAGTCCTCGGTGTTCTTCTCCTTCTGGTCATCACCCCGATCATTCTGTTCTTGGGTGGAGGCGGCAGCGAAGAACCCGATCCCAATGCCCCCTGTGTCATTGAAGGAACCCCCATCGGCAAGGGCAACGACGGAGAATCGACGGTGAAAATTCCCGCACAATACCGGGAAGCTGTGGAGAAGTCCGCCGATACAGCTGGGCTGCCCGTAGGGATCATCGCCGCACAAATCCAACAAGAATCCGGCTGGAACCCTAAAGCCGTCTCCCCAGTGGGAGCACGCGGCATTGCCCAGTTCATGCCCGGTACCTGGGAGGAATGGGGCAACGGTAAAGACCCGTTCGATCCGTTCGCTGGCCTCGATGCCCAAGGCCGCTACATGAAACATCTCGCCGGACAAATCGCGGATCTGGCCAGCAACGAGAAAGAAAAAATCCAATTCACCCTGGCCGCCTACAACGCCGGAGCGGGCAACGTCCAGAAATACGGGGGCATCCCGCCCTTCGAGGAAACCCGCCACTACGTGGACATCATCATGGGCAACGCCCAGATGGACTATTCCTCAACCTGCGAAGCACCCGGTGGCTTCGACTTCGGGGAACTGCAAGCCGATGAATGGGCACACCCCATGCCCAACGCGCGACTGACCTCAGGCTTCGGGCCACGCGCCTGCCCGCTGGCCAGCTGCGCTGGCAAGCCGTTCCTCTTGAAGCACGAAGGCATTGACCTGGCCGGATCAGACCCCTACTTCTACGCTCCCACCGACATGAAGATCACCTATGCCAGCAGAGGCAATGTTGATGAACTCTACGGCTCCTATGGCAACTATATTTTCGCGCAGATGACCGAAGCTCCTTACCTGGTGTTCGAGTTTCACGAAGCACAAGACAACTCCCTGCTGGTGAAAACTGGCGACGTAGTGAAGAAGGGAACCCCGCTGGGTAAGCCGGGAGCTACCGGCAATTCCAGCGGCATCCACGTCCACTTCCAGATCAACAACCCGAAAACCAGTGTGTTTGACCGCCCAGCGATCAACAACGGCACAACTTATGATCCGGTACCGATCCTCCGACAGCAAAAGGTGAACATCCAATGAAACACCCCACAATCCTCGCCCTGGCACTGGCGGCAGGACTCGCAACAGGGATAGTCGGATGCACCCCCGTCAGCACCGAGACCGAACCAAGCAGCATCCCCAGCGTTGCCCCCACCACGGCCAGCCCCAGCACGCCGTCACCTAGTGCCAGCCACGAGCACGGGGATGCTGTGGATGATCCAGCCAAAATCGAGCTCGCGAAGCAAGCGGCCACGATCATGACCACCTGGAACCCGAATAAGGACTTCAACCGCACCGCCGCCGAAATGCGTGCCCGAAACCTCATGACCAGCGAACGGGCCAAGCAAGTCACCGCCCCGGAGCGGCCAGCGACCGGCGTTGAATGGCTGACCGCAGCAGAGAAGAAAGCAACCAGCAAGCCCACGGTGAAACTCATGACCGAGCACCACGAGCAAGACACGGTTGCGGTCACCGCCACCTGGCAATGGGTGACCAAGGACGGGGAATCCTGGGCCGGTGAAGGGAAGCAGACGTTCTTCTTCACCTTCACCGACACCGAACCGTACAAGATCCGCGACTACGTTTCCTCTGTCCGTTAGCCCCGGGTCCCGGCAGCCCATGGCAAGATCAGGCGTAGCTTCGCCATCCGACAAACTCGTGATCCAGGGCATCACGCCGCCAGGCTGCAAGTTTCCCTTTGGTACGACGCTGATGCTGGTTATGCAGCCAGACACCTAAGGAACGTTCCTTTTCAGATGTGTAGGTTCGGTATCGCGGCAACTGCCCGTACTCCGCAACATATTGGACGAGAGCCTCGAAACGGTCGCTCCATCGCTCGTCGAGTTCGCGTCGTCGCGGGTCGATATGCCAATCGGGAACGTCTTGCAGAAGCATGATCTTAGCTGCCGGCAATTGACCGGATTGGAGCTCTTTGCGTTGTACCGTAAGCCAGTGGTGCAAGGAACGTTCGGCGCGGTCGCCGGTGCTGCGCGGAAGTCTTTTGTGCTCGGCGTGGAAGGCTGCTAGTTCGTTAGCCTGACGCCGCCATGTGCTGGAGGGCCTGTTGTTGTTGCGTGTGGCCACTGCCGCTTCGTGCTTGGCGCGGAAGCCTGGTTCATAGTGTTCGCGTCGTCGCAGGTGGTAATGGATGGTGGCAGGACCGCGGTGGCATAGTTCGGCGATTTCCCGCACTGTGATCCCGGCGAGCAGCAGCTGGTCCCATTCGGGGTGCCTTGAGATGTTCCAGCTGGTCATGGCCTTAAGATACCGTACGCGACGAGCGCTGGGAGCGCCTTCTTGGCAACTGGTGATGTTTTATTGTTCAGGATTCTGCATGCCCGTCCAGCGCGATAATCTCCTTTGAGGAGTGCTGGTCTCAGAGGGTGCCGGCGCCAGTGACCAAGGCGTGGGTAACCTGGCTCTGATCGTGAATGTCACCGAAGGGCGGCATCATAGCTGCGCTTATGCTTCAGGCAGTAACGCCAACTGGTGGGTCCGGCGCAGTCTGACGTAGGTAGCGCAGTGGTGGCAGGCGGTTTAGCTCTCGGATGTACGGGACCAGTAGGTCATGAGCCGTTCTTGGCCCTGCTGCTCTGTGAGGCCAAGGATTTCTCGATCAGACAAGTGCAGCTGATCTTTCAATGCACTGATCATCCATTCAGGAAGTGATGGTGCGCGGTCAGGCTCTGCTTTTGCATCAACCGATTCGTAGAGCCGGCCCATTTGGACGATGACGTCCTTCAAGGGTCGAATCTTGGGGTTATTGCCCATGCGCGCAACCCGTGAGGTGAGTTCATCATAGACTTCGCCATCTGAACGGGCGCCTACGGCCCAGATTTCGGAGATATCGAGGATGGGCATCCCGGAGGCGTCCTCGGTGATGCGCCAAACGATGCGCCAATCCCGGTCACCGACAACTAGCTTCCGAAAACCAACCAGAGCGCCTAGCAGGGGTTCGCCGGCTTCGGGTGACTTTTCCAGCAGCAGCATTTTCTTGAACACCGCGCGGACGATCTGGGGATCTTTCTTGTGAAGACGATACAGATCGGACACTGCGTCTTCAGTCAGCCGAACAATGCACAACCGGCCTTCAGATGGATTCACGAATCCTCTGACTTAGCTTCTTCGGCATTTTCAGCCTCAAGCTCCGCACGGTCTAAGTTGAAGAATTCCATGGCTTGATCAAGGGTTGTGCGTACGCCGCTATCGGTGGCGAAGCGTGCCATGACCAATGCGGCATCGCGAAGTGTCTCCCGGTCCTGACGCAGCTGAGCGATCTCCTTGGCTGACACCACTTCGGCCACGACCTTGCCGTGGCGCGACAACGCCGTATCCTGACCTTCTTCGGCTGCTGCCACCAACGCCGAAAGGCCGGAGCGCGAGGCTTCAGTGATGCTCATGGTAGTCATGTAAAAACTATATAGATTTCTACATAGAATTCCAATTACGCCCGACTTTACAGGCTCGCTCGTTGAACTTGCCGCACTTCTGCTCCCCTAAGTTCTAAGCCGATAACCTATCTTATGTAAAGTTAAGGCTGTTGTATTGTCAGATCATGCGAACTCACGGTCCCCCCCCGATAATTCATTGGTAACACAGGCGCCCTATGCCATCCAGCAACTTTCCCTGGGTCACGCCAATGCGTTCTGAACGGTGAACCGCCTCGAATCATTGCATGAATTCCTACCTTGGCTAATGGTCCAAAGAATTTCATTGACGAGATTCGCAAGTTATGCGAAAGTTTCGCATAACAGGTAGGAGCCGTCATGAAGGATCTGCCACCAGGGGTCGTGCCGCCGAGGCTAACGCAAAGGCTGCCAGCATTGCATCCAATGGACCTCATCTAGTTGGAAATGCTTGACAATGGAGTAATCAGAAACTGTCACCATGAAGCCCGGGTCAAGGGATTTGGTAGCTGTCAGATCACTAGAAAATTCAGGCTAGATTCACACAGAATATGGCTGGCATTGCAATGTGGCATCTGGGTGCTTATCGATGAAATTTCTCTTTTAACGACACATAGGTGAGCATCGCGATCATTGCATGGAACAATCCGAGAGGGGTAATTACGCTGCTGAAATCAGAGGGCGGACCCGTATAAAGGAGGAATCCCGCAGGTGTCTGGAGCGTCGCAACAAGTCCAACAACGTTCGAATATCGCCTGGATCATCGTTGTGGCTTCCGGAGTGGTTGCTGGTCTCCATATTTGGAAACTTGCTCCAGCCCTGCCAGTAATCCAGGAACAGCTAGGTTTCTCCCTGCTGTTCGCAGGAACCCTACTGGGTGTGGTCCAAGTGGCTGGCATGCTTGGCGGTCTGGCTGTCTCGCTGCTTTCAGAAGTTATTTCACAGCGACGGACGCTTTTACTCGGGCTCCTATTGCTCATTCTCGGCTCGGCTCTCGGGGGTGGTTCCCGCGATGCATACCTACTTCTGGCAACCCGTATTATCGAAGGCGCCGGCGTCATCATGGCCACCGTGGTGGGCCCAGGCCTGGTCCGTTTGCACGCACCGCTGAAGAACCTGAACATGGCTGTGGGCTGGTGGGCAGCGTATATGGGCATGGCCACGTTCGTCGGCGTCTTCAGCACCGCCTTGGTTCTCCAGCACATTTCTTGGAGCACCTGGTGGTGGCTCCTAGCGATGCTCACACTGCTGCCGATTCCGCTGGTGCTGAAGTTCGTTGGCTCAGATGCTCCCGCAGGTGCTGCCGGAATGCGAGAAGCTGCGCGACGCATCGGCATCACCGCAAAATCTGGACGAGTCTGGATCAGCGGCTTGATCTTCGGCTGCTATACCGTGCAGTGGATGGCTGTCGTAGGCTTTCTTCCCACTATCTACGAAGGCTTTGGCCTCTCCCCTGTTACCGGCGGACTCATCACCGCAGTGGTTGGTGGCCTCAATGCGGTTGGTGCAATCATCAGCGGTTCGCTACTGCATAGGGGTGCCAATGGAAGGACCATGCTGTTGGGGGGCTTCGTCCTGATGGCTGTAACGTCGACGTTGACGTTCATCATTACTTATCCACCGCACTTTTTGTGGATCCAGATGATCGCCGTTGGCATGTTCTCCATCTGCGGAGCAACAATTCCCACCACTATGACCCGCGTTGCCGTGGACCTTGCGCCTGCCGACGGCTCCGCACCAGCCTCCATGGGCCTGATCCAGCAGATCTTCAACATCGGAAACTTCACCGGTCCCATGCTGCTGGCGGGCATCGCAACGCTCACAGGTGGATGGCACTCCACATGGTGGATAACCTGCGGATTTGCCTTGATTGGCATCCTGATGACCATTGGCCTTTCACGTCGAAACTCTCCGTTCGAGGCGATGAATTCCCACTAGATCTAATCAACGCCCACCAAGGTGGCCCGACTCGTTCACGCAAATTTCCAACTGGCATAGCAAAACCCGAATCCAAAGTTCTGATGTCTAGCGGGTCAAAGCCAAGCTAGTCACCGCGCATACCGCGTGCTTGCCCGGAACTCCGGTTTAGCTCGGGCGTTTCATGGCAATGCTAGCCATAACGAGATTAACAGCGATAAATATGATTTGGACTGAGTAAATAGTGGTGTCTAATCCTCAACAACTCAGTTCAAAAATATCCACTTTAGATTGCCGAGAATGAGTACTGGGAACATCTGAGTATGAAAGCGACTCTATTCAATTCGACGGGTACAAGGCCGAAGGGCTCTTGACCAATGCTCCGCGGCGCAACGGCGCGTTCCTTGACACCCGCGGCCCGGGTCCGTGGGCGATATTCGCATTGATTCTGATGTCGAGGCTGCCCTTGATGGTCGTAGCCTGCCGGCTGCAGGGTTGAATCTGGGAATTGAAACGATCGTGTCACCGGAGTATTCCCTGACCGGGAAGATTTTCAATGATGGCCGGCAGCCTGGATTACTGGTGCCTGAGCGGGTTCAGAAATCCAGATAGTTCATGCAGCTGCATGAACGGATTTGAGTAGTATTCCAGCGCTGGTGGCTTGGGCTTTAGCTGCTTGAGTCCGGTGGTACAATTCGGTGTTCCATGAGGTGAAAGAATTCTGATTCCCGGTAGCGCGGATCCGTGCATCCTGGCTGCAGAAACGCGAGCCGTGGTTGGCATGCCCCGCGTCAGAAACAGCAACCAGATCCGAGGGAAATCACGGATTGGTGGCCGCTAGGAAGATGATGCAATAGTTGGTTAGACCGTCGTATGAAATCCATAGTTTGTTCAAATATAGGAATTTACATTATTCCACTAGAGCCAAAACCCTCGCCGGACTAGCAGTACCTCCAACGAGTGGCAATGGGGACACAATGATGACCGCGCCGGTTATGGGTAGAGAAGAAACATTTTTTAGCGAAGTCACACCATACTTATCGTTTCCCAAAAGATAATGGTGAACAGGGAATGGAGGTTCCAAATCGAATCCTTTCCCCGCATCAATACCCACCGTTTCCACACCCACTCCAACGATGTTGGCTTCTTCGCCAAGCCATTTAGCGCATTCGGCAGAGATGCCCGGTGTATGCGACCCAGTATCATCAGAATTCAGAAATAATTTTTCATCATGGGCAAACTGCTCCCATCCGGTTCGGTAGATAAGCCAAGCGCCATTGGGGATGCTTCCGTGAATACGCTCCCAAGCTTCGATGTGTGCGACTTCGAGCAAGAAATCAGGATTAGATGATACTTCAGTGCTCATGTCCATGACTACAGCGGGCGCAACCAGTCTATTAACGGGTAACTGGGAGACGTCACGACCTTCTTTGCCACTGATCCAGTGCACAGGCGCGTCGACATGAGTCCCAAAATGTTCGCCAATATGAATATTGTTATGCGACCATAACGGACCTCGATTGTCGTACGCAGCAACTTCCTCAAGCTCCAGGTCAACGAGATTCAGGAAAGGTTCAGGCAACCGCAAAGCCGGCGTCTGAGGAGTTAGCGGAGTGGTGAGGTCTATGACTTTGATCTTCTCTTCGGCTAAATCAATCGCCAGATTGGAAAGTCGGCTAACACCAGTTTGTTCGCTGTAGTGGCTCATATTCGCATCTCCTGAACGGTAGGTATGATTCGTAGAAAATAGATACTATTCTAAATAGATATTCACTAATGACCCTTGAATGCCTCTTCAAGCCACCACGAAGCGAAGGATGCAATCTTTGCATCAATAAGGAGCGGAGTGTCTCGTGGTCCTGAAAGCCATTCCTTCACAAAGTCAAGGTCTGCGACGCAGCGTACTGATCCTGCCGTGAAACCATACCCTCTAGCTATGGCCGAGAAATCTGTATCAGGGAATGATACGAAGCCTTGATCGCTATCGTTTTTACCAAAATGGTGCACTTCAGCTCCGTAGGCGGCATCGTTATAAACGATAACCACCATAGGAAGACCTAAACGTACGACGCTTTCCATTTCAGCGGCCGCCATTAGCGCTCCTCCGTCTCCTGTGCCTAGCACAGGGAGACGATCTGGCTTGGCGTAGGAGGCGCCGATGGCACTGGCGAGTCCAAGGCCGACGCATTGGAACGATTGGCTGAAAACAAGTGAATTCTCGTCTGGGATTTCTAGGAAAGCGCTTGGGTAGCCTAGAAAGTTCCCCGAGTCGACGGCGACGACCCGGTCCTTATCAAGAATTTCATCAAGTGCGATAGTCAGAGTCCTAGGATCGATCCTCTCTGGCGTTCCCAGATCCTCATAGGGAACTGTTTGCCAACGCCCTTCCTTTTTTATGGATTCGGCAATTACTGTAGTGCGATAGCCAGCCTTTGATTTCGCTCGAACGCGCAACTCGTCGGTAATCGCGCGGGCCGTCAGTGCGGAGTCTCCGACAACGCCTAGGTCAACAGGACGGTGCTTTCCTAGTGCAAGTGGATCTGTGTCGATCTGCACGACGGTTGCCGCGGGACCGATAAGCTCCCCATGACGCATGGTCCACATGTTCAAAGCGGACCCAAACGCCAAAATCAAGTCTGATTCCTGGATGCACCGGGCTGCCAAGGGAGTGCTAAACCCTCCAGCGGTATCTAGATAGTACGGGTCACCATTGAACAGTCCTCGCACGACTGCTCCAGTCGCCAGCAAAGCGCCACCCTCTGAGGCTAATTCGCGAAGTTCCTTGCCAGCATTGCGTCCTCCTCGCCCGGCGATGATAACCGGCCGTTCCGCACGGTGAATCAGTTCCACGAGTCGGTCGATCTGTGTACTATCAGGTCGAACGGCGGGAGGAACGCTTGAGATACGGGCGGGGGGAATTGCTAGATGCTCATCTGATTCTGCTGACTGAACGTCTAAAGGCAGATTGATCAGGACTGGGATCCTTCGATTTGTAGCGATACGGTAAGCTAACGCAACATCTCTAGAAGCAGTAGTCCGGGTGATGCGAATGCTTTCGGCGCCAACGGACTCAACAAGTCTGTCCTGAGCGATTCGGAAATTGGAATGAATGGAAGATTCAGCAACTTCAGCGGCAAGAATGAGCATCGGGGTGCTGGATTTAACTGCCTCCGTGATGCCAGTTATGGCATTTGTCAGCCCGCATCCTTGATGAAGGGAGATCGCAGGAACAGAGCCACTGATTTGTGAATAGGCATCAGCCATAGAAGCGGCACCACCTTCATGACGCGCCGCAACATACGTAGCTCCATGAGCCACCAGCGATTTTGTCACCTCATAATTCCCGCTTCCAATGACACCAAAAACCTGCTTAACACCAAGCTCTGCCAGTGTTTTAGCCACAATCTCATAGACACGCATAATGTTTCGGAACCTCATTCATTGCTGGGGCAAATTGGATCTGATTAGTAATCTTCTCCTTTTCATGGCACAAAAATCCAATGCCTATTTCTTTCTGGGGATCATCCGTTTGGCATACAGACGCTCAGGGCAAAGCCGGTCTAGGAGAAGAATGATCGGCAATGGAACTCCTTATATCAGTCGCCACCTGTTCTAAGCATTTAAGAGTTAGGGCCACGGAAGGACTCCGATACTTTTCTGACAGCATCGTCACACCCACGGTTTGGCCGATACTCGGGATACGAAGATCTAGGATCTCCAAGGACGCGTCAGTCTTCGCTAGGGTATAGGGCTGCAATGCCAAATAATCCGTTTCCGCCACAAGTGACCTCAAGGTAAGCGGTGAAGAACACTCGATTCGTTGCTCTGGTAACTCCAGCCGTTCCTTGAAAAAAGCCTGCTCGAGCTCGCTACGAAGGGAAGTCGTAGATGCGGGTAACACCCAGGGATAACAGTGGAGGTCAGTGAGGGATAACTTTCCTTGATTCTTCAGAATCGGATGGCCGGGACGCGCGACCACTTGAAAAGGCTCATGATACAAAGCGGCTTGTCTAAGTGGAGAGGTTTCCTCAAGGGGAATTAGGCGACTAACAATAATGTCTATGTCTCCTGCAATAAGCCCATTAGCCAGACGGTCTGGTGTCGCCTCATGGACTTGAACGTCTAGTCTCGGACGAATTCGTTTGAGAGAAGCTATAGCTCTGGGAAGTAGTAAATTCGCCCCTGCCACATAAGTGCCAATGACAACTGAACCTTGTGTGGCATCAGCTATCTCTGCCATATGTTGGGTTGCCTGATGGACATGACCGACAATTGCGCGTGCGTGGTCTATGAACACTTCGGCAAAAACCGTAGGTCGCACCCCTTTTGGGCCGCGTTCAAACAGCGGTGCGCCCAAGACATTTTCAGCTTCTCGCAACCCGCGACTTACAACTGGTTGAGTCATATATAGATGCTTTGCGGCGCCCACTATGCTTCCCTGCTCTGCAATCGTCAAGATAAGCACGAGGTGACGCAGCTTTAATGGTCCGTTGAGTAGGGCTCGGATATCCATAAACCTCATGATATGCCTATTTAGTCATGCCTAGATACCTATAAGCATTCGACAGGCATGGATCCCTTATGGAAAGTTGTGAGTAGAGACACACGCGGATCGCGCGTATCTATGATTTTCAACTATTTGCGGAGCACTATATGACTATTCCTACGCTGCGAAACTACATCGGTGGCTCCTTCGTTGATGCGCCTGGCAGAACTTTTGAGAAGACCAATCCCGTAAATGGGACGATAGTTGCTCACGTCGAGGAAGCTGATCGAGAAATTGTCGATGCTGCCGTCAAAGCTGGACGAGCAGCCCTCGAAGGTACATGGAGTCAGATGTCGGTAAACGACCGGGCTGCGTTATTGCGTCGGATTGCTGATCGCATCGATGCCCGTTTCGAGGATTTGCTTGCGGCTGAAGTTGCGGATACCGGAAAACCAGAATCTTTGGCGCGTGAAGTCGATATCACCCGGGCAGCTGCGAATTTCCGAGCCTTTGCTGACATGATCGCAGCTCAGAACCTGGACTCTTACCTAACGGAACTTCCGAACGGGCGCCAGGCGCTAAATTATGCACTACGTAAACCATTAGGGGTGGTTGCGGTTATAGTCCCCTGGAATTTACCCTTACTTCTTCTGACTTGGAAAGTCGCTCCGGCCATTGCCTGTGGAAACGCAGTAATTGTGAAGCCTTCTGAAGATACGCCTTCTTCCGCCACTGTATTGGCAGAAATCATGACTGAGGCGGGAGTTCCAGATGGTGTGTTCAATCTGGTGCATGGCCTTGGACCTGATTCCACTGGCGAGTTTCTTACGACACATCGTGGCGTGGATGGCATTACATTTACTGGAGAATCCTCAACCGGGTCAACGATTATGCGGGCAGCAGCACCGACTGTGAGGCCCGTATCCTTTGAACTTGGCGGCAAGAACGCAGCATTGGTTTTCGCTGACGCCAATGTAGAAAAAACACTCGATGGTCTCATGCGTTCAATCTTCACGAATACAGGACAAGTATGTCTTTGCACCGAGCGCGTGTACATCCAACGACCAATCTTCGATCGAATTGCAGCCGGTCTTGTTGAGCGGGTCAAGAAACTGAAACTCGGGGCGCCCTATGACCCCACCACTACAACCGGTCCTCTGATTTCACTGAAGCATCGTGAAAAAGTGCTCGCTTACTTCAAGCGAGCCGAAGAGCAAGGAGGAAAAACTCTGGTGGGCGGTGGGATCCCTGATATGCCACCAGAACTTAGCAATGGAGCATGGGTAGAACCCACCATATGGACAGGGCTGGACCATGACTCGCAGGTCATGCGGGAGGAAGTTTTTGGTCCGGTCGCCGGTTTGATTCCTTTTGACACCGAGGAAGAAGCCATTCGTTTAGCCAACGATACCGATTACGGTCTTGCAGCCTCTATTTGGACTAATGATCTTGAACGCGGGCACCGTGTCGCTGGCCGAATGAATGTTGGTATTGCCTGGGTCAATACTTGGTTTTTGCGTGATCTTCGCTCACCATTTGGCGGAATGGGGCTATCCGGCCTGGGCCGCGAGGGAGGCGCCCATTCACTGCATTTCTATACCGAGCCAACTAATATTTGCATCTCACTGACTGAAGGCGAATCTAAATGACCTCATCACAAATCACAGAGAATCGTGGCTGGCATGCTTCGGTTGCTGCACGGCTTGATCAGGCAGAAACCTCTGGCATTGCAATCGAACAGTTCAACGACGCGTTGACCCTCGACGGAGCCTATTCGGTACAAAGAGAACTTCTGTCTGTTCGACGTAAACGCGGTGAACAACTTAGCGGAGCAAAACTCGGCTTCACTAGCAAGGCCAAGATGGAACAAATGGGAGTTGACGAAGTCATTTCGGGATTTCTCACGGACCGAATGTTAATTCCCCCCGGTACTGAACTTTCCCTTTCTCGACTTGTACACCCCAGGATTGAGCCCGAAATAGCTTTTCGGTTCAAGCGAGAAATACATCCGGGAACAAGCTACGAAGAAATCCTAGAGAATATCGATGCTGTGGCACCTGCCGTAGAGATTATTGACTCTCGTTATCGAAACTTTTCATTTAGTCTCTCCGACGTTGTTGCAGACAACACCTCAGCTTGCCGTTACGCACTCGGTGAATGGGTTGAATTCAGTAAAAACCTAGCGGGCCGTGCTGTCACGATGCTTGTGGACGGAACCATCGTAGAGACCGGGACTACCTCAGCAATTCTAAGCGATCCGATGTTGGCAATTGAAGCCTTTGCTCGTATGAACCAGAAGTACGGAACATCTTTGCCGGCCGGTGCTGTGCTATTGGCAGGCGCCGCCACCGCGGCTATTCCACTAGAACCTTCAACAGAGATCACTGCCATCGTGGCGGGATTAGGGACAGTTGAAATCAAGATTTCAGGTGATTTGGCATGAATGAAGCAAAACTGATTAAGCACCTTGCAACTCCCCGAGGACGCTTTCCTCACGCGAAAGTTACTGGTGACTTCATTTATGTTTCAGGAACCAGTAGTCGGCGCTCAGATAATAGTTTATTAGGCGTTGAAGTAGATGAATTCGGGACAAGTAACTTAGATATCAAAGTTCAAACGCAAGCCGTTATCGAGAATATTAGAGAAATCCTCGAAAACGTTGGCGCGTCGCTAGAAGATCTAGTTCAAGTCACCGCATATCTGGTCAATATGAACGATTTCGGCGGCTACAACGAGGTATATGGAAAGTTTTTCAATGAAGGAGGTCCAACTAGAACAACTGTTGCAGTTCATCAGTTGCCGCACCCCCACCTGCTGATCGAGATTCAAGGTGTGGCATATAAACCACAATCATGAAATCAACCAAACATTCAATTCCCAATCAAAGGAAATCAATCATGACCGAAATCAAGGGTAAAACCACCGTGCTCCCCGTCTTTAACTTCCAGAAGTGGATTCAGGAAAACGAAGAGTCCCTCAAGCCACCAGTGAATAACAAAGCCATGTGGACACAAGTCGATGACTTTATCGTCCAGATAGTGGGTGGCCCTAATCAGCGGACGGACTTCCACGTTGATCCCTACGAAGAATGGTTCTACCAGATCAAGGGGAATATGCATGTCAATATCGTCACTGATGAAGGCATTCAACGTGTCGACATCAAAGAAGGAGAAATGTGGCTACTTTCTGGAAACATCCCTCACTCTCCACAGCGTCCCGAAGCAGGTTCGCTGGGTATCGTAATTGAACGTATCAGAGAAGAAGGGACCCTAGAAAAGTTCCAGTGGTACTGCTTGGAATGCTCAAATCTCATCCACGAGGTCGAACTGCAAGTTCGGGATATCGTTGAGGACCTCCCCCCGGTATTTACCCAATTCTACGCAACGAATGACGCTGCGCGCACGTGTGCTAAATGCGGTGCAATTCACCCCGGACGCGGCTAATAGCACGCAGTAGGCAGAAAGAAATGACTGTAATGAACCGCGAAGATCCAATTATTGATATCCATACTCATTACGTGCCAAATGCATGGCCAGACCTTGCACAGTTAACAAATGCTGAAGGCCCATGGCCGTGGCTCAGGGCGGGTTCAGAGCACGAAGCGATGCTAATGCTTGGATCCAACGAATTTCGGCCACTACGTTCAAATGCCTGGGCTGCCGAAGAAAGATTGGTTCAGATGGATTCTGACGGAGTGGATTTTCAAGTCCTCTCCCCCACGCCCTTGTTTTTCTCCTACGCCCGGAACGCGAAGGAAGCCGTCAAGGTCAGTAGCCTTTTCAACGATCTTGCCCTCGAAATCTGCGAGCCTGCTAAGGGGAGGCTTCTACCATTTTGCCAAGTCCCACTGCAGGACACCGATAGTGCCTGTGCAGAGCTCGACCGATGCATCGATAACGGACATGTAGGTGTCGAAATCGGCAACCACGTTGGTGATCGTGATCTTGACGACGAAGGAATTATTACATTTTTACAACATTGTGCCTCTCGTAACGTTCCAGTATTTGTCCATCCATGGGATATGCCTAGTTCAGTTCGGCTTGACCGATGGATGGCTCAATGGTTGGTAGGAATGCCGGCGGAAACGCATTTATCAATTCTTTCGCTCATCCTTGGAGGAGGGTTCGACAGACTCTCTAAAGACCTACGTCTTTGCTTCGCTCACGGGGGTGGTTCTTTCCCTTACTGGGTGGGTCGCATGGACAATGCTTGGCATCGCAGGCCAGATCTAATTGCGACATCTGAAATGCCGCCGTCACATTATGTAGATCGCTTCAGCGTTGATTCGGTGGTATTTGAAGAAGCACCACTGCGGCTTCTCGTGGATGTTATGGGGAGCCAAAGAATCATGCTGGGATCGGATTTTCCTTATCCACTAGGGGAAAGTCCGGCCGGGTCATTGATTAGTAACGCCAAGTTCTTGACCAAGGAGCAACGTCTCCAGATGCTGAGCACGAACGCGCAAGAATATCTTGGGTTTAATCCGGCAGACCGTATCAGCGAAAGATACACAAAGCACGCAGCGATCTGATCACTACTGAGATGACGCTTATCTTCCAGCATATCCCGACCTATACATTAAGCAGGAGAAATCCATGTCTCATCAAGAAGCAATAGATTCACCAGTCAAATCTCCAGGCATCAAAAAGTATATTGCTGCTTCCCTGATGGGGAATGCTTTGGAATGGTACGACTTCTTCCTGTACGCAACGGCAGCAGCGATTGTATTCGGTGATCTCTTCTTCCCTGCCGATGTCGATCCGCTTGTCGGTACCTTGGGAGCCTTTGCTGGGTTTGCTGTGGGATTCGCAGCCCGTCCACTCGGTGGCATTATCTTCGGCCATATTGGTGATCGTATCAGCCGAAAGACGGCTCTCATTGTAACTTTAACGACGATGGGTGCAGCGACATTCCTGATGGGCTTGTTGCCGACCTACAGTAGCGTAGGTATCCTCGCACCGATTCTCTTGGTGGCACTGCGCGTGATTCAGGGTATTGCCGCTGGTGGTGAATGGGGCGGCGGCGTATTGATCATCAGCGAGAACTCTTCATCAGAACGTCGCGGCGTGTTCTCTGCTTTCAGCCAGGGCGGAGTGACGTTCGGATTTGTACTCTCTTCCGCAGCCTTCTATTTAGTGCAGCTACTTCCTAACGAGCAATTTATGGCATGGGGCTGGCGTTTGCCCTTCTTGGGGAGTGTGTTGCTTTTCGGCGTCGGAATGTACATCCGCTTCCATCTGCCTGAGGCTGAGGAGTTCACTCAGGCTAAGAGTGAGCACAAGACTCGTTCCATCCCCGTTTTCGAAGCACTGCGCACGCATCCCAAAGAAATCCTCGTCGCAATGGGACTACGCGTTGCCGAGAATGGTGGCTCCTACCTAATCTTGTCCTTCTCGCTCGTTTATGGGGTTCATGTCGGCGTCGATCGCGGCATATTGCTGCTGGGCGTGACATTCTCAACCCTGTTCGCGTTCATCTCGATTATCTTCTTTGGGCACCTGTCCGATAAGTTCGGACGACGCAAAGTCTACGGGTTTGGTGCTATAGCACTCGGCACAATGGCATTTCCCTTCTTCGCGTTACTGGACACAAACACCACACCTTTAATCATCCTGGCGTATTTCATCGGAAACGGAGTCTGCCATGCTGCGATGATTGGATCCCAACCAGCATTCTTCCACGAACTTTTCAGCCCCGAAGTCAGATATTCAGGGATGGCGCTGGGGCATGAACTAGCAGCAGTTTTTGCGGGAGGTCTTGCACCATTTATCGCAACTGCTTTGCTGTTGAAATTTGACAGCTCCGTCCCGGTTTCGCTATACGCCATTGGGATGGCCTGCATCACTTTGATTGCTCTGCTGTATTCCCGAAAGATTGTTCTACACCACGATATGCAGAACAAAGATCAGAGTGCAGTCATCGTCCAGAACTAGTTCCAGTAGTCGAGATCCGCGCGTCCTGCTCACCAATAAAAACAGGTCACTCATGTGAATAACTCAGCGCACACTATTGCCGCCCTACGTGGCCCAAGAGAAAAGGTACTTTATGACCGCATCAATCATAGGAGCTGGCGAGTCACCTTACACTCGGCATCCTTCAACCAAGGCATCAACAGAGACGGTGATCACAGATGCTGTGGTTCGGGCATTGGAGAACGCAGGACTAACGCCGGAAGATGTTGATGGTTTTGCCGTTTCTAGCTTCACCCTGGAACCAGATCATGCGATTGACTTGGCCTGGAAGCTGGGTCTTCGGCTTTCGTGGTTGATGCAAGACACTAATGGAGGCGCTAGCGCTGGAGCTATGCTTCAACATGCTGTTCATGCGATCGAAGCTGGAGACGCCTCTGTGGTGGTCCTCGCTGCGGGAGATTTCATGGACAAAATAGCCTTCGAGCAATTGGTAGCGCGTTACAACAGAGCAACAGAAGACCATCTGTCTCCACTCCCAATGGGCGGCCCCAACGCGCTTTTTGCCATGCTTACCGCACGCCAAATGGAAAAGTTCGGTTTGACTCGAGAAGACTACGGACGGATAGCGGTGGCCCAACGGCGCTGGGCCACCGCTAACCCCGAAGCCGTTTATCGGACGCCCTTATCTCTGAAGGATTACATCCAAGCCCCGATGGTTGCTGAACCTCTGTGCCGCTTCGATTGTGTACCCCCTGTCACCGGCGCGGACGCAGTAGTTCTTGTCGCAGATGAACTGGCAAGAGGTAAACGAAGGGCGAAGGTCATGGCAGTAACTGCTTCTTATAACTCCGAAAATCAATCGGGTGACGGTTTACAGACAGGACTTGCGGACTGCTCACCCATTGCATGGGAACGTGCGGGGATTACTCCGGGAGATATAGACGTCCTAGCTGTTTACGACGATTACCCTGCAATGGTAGTCGCCCAATTAATTGACATGGGCATCATCCCTAAAGAAGCCGATATATCGGACTTTATTCGGAAGCGGATTTATTCGGGGGATCTGGCAATCAATACTTCGGGGGGTCAACTTTCTGCCGGGCAGGCCGGATCGGCAGGAGGCATGCATGGGCTCGTTGAAGTAGTCAGACAGCTCAGAGGAGACGCGGGCAGTCGGCAAGTTGCGGCTAAATTCGGCGTAGTTAGCGGATACGGCATGGTGCTTTACAGATATGGAGCCTGCGCAAACATGGCTGTATTGGAGGCAGCAGAATGAGTGCATATGTTCAAATTTGCAACAGGTGTGAAGCGAACTATTTCCCCAAACGCCTTCTATGCGGGCTTTGTGGATCGACACAGTTCAAAGCTGGCTCTATTGACAGCGGAATAGTTGAATCAACCACAATACTGCCTGATGGCACTCAATTGGCTACTGTCGTGGCTGGTAAACCGAAAGTACACTTTATTGCTCGAATAATGGGTAACACAGTCCAGGTTGGAAATAGCCTTTCACTAACGAACGAAAAGATCACGAGCACTGAGGCGGTCGCATTTGTGCCGCTGGGAAATCAAGCACGAGGAGAATCATGACGTCGACCAAGCATTTCGTATCGCATCCTTCCGAAATCACGATGCCCGGGATGCTCCAGGAGAGAGCTCGTAGGACGCCCGAGAAGGTCCTACTTCGAAGCGGGAGTCTTTACAGAAATTCACGCCAGATGGTTGAGGCTGTTGCACAAGCAGGTGGGCTACTGCAACAGTACGGAATTCGAGCAGGGGACAAGGTGGCCATCATGTCTTCGAACCGTATCGAAGTACTGGACTTTATACTGGGTTGTTCTTGGATTGGGGCAATCGCAGTGCCAATCAATACAGCAGCTCGTGGGGAGCAGCTACATCACATTCTTGAGAATTCGAAATCATCCCTTCTCATCTCCCAGAACTCATTACTCGAACACATTAATCGGATACCAAATCTTCAATCCTTGAGGCAGATCTGGCTTCTCGATGGGGATGAAAGTTCGGCGGGATCGAATTATCCCAGTGCACAGCTCCCAGATTACACGTCGTCCGCAGTTCCCCCAGCAGCGCCGGCGCAAGTTTCTCCCAGCGATACTGCAGCAATCCTCTATACCTCGGGTACTACTGGAGTGTCCAAGGGAGTACAGTGCCCCCACGCTCAGTTCTATTGGTGGGGTTTGAACGTTGCGCAACAACTGGAGCTGACGGAAGATGATGTGCTGTACACCTGCCTACCGTTATTCCATACCAATGCTCTCAACGCCTTTAGTCAGGCATTAGTCAGCGGTGCCGAGTATGTTATCGGCCCCCATTTTTCAGCAACCAGATTCTGGTCTGATGCCCGCAACGCCGGGGCTACTTTCACATATCTGCTAGGGGCAATGGTCAGTATCTTGGCCAAAAAGCCATCTAGTGCCGAAGACCGCAACCATGGAATCACGGCAGCACTTTCTCCAGCCACCCCGCCTGGTCTGCTTGAGGAGTTTCGGGAGCGCTTCGGTGTCATTCTGATTGACGGGTACGGCTCCACCGAAACTAACTCGATTGTGGCTGCAAGCAGAAATGAGCAACGCCCAGGATATATGGGCAAAGTCCAATCTGGATTCGAAGCTCGGGTAGTCGATGAGTATGGTTTCGAAGTTCCGGCAGGAGTTCCAGGCGAACTATTATTGCGCAGTGACCAACCATATGCTTTCGCGACCGGCTATTACAACATGCCAGAAGCAACTGTTGCAGCGTGGCAGGATCTCTGGTTCCACACCGGTGACCGTGTTGTCATTGAACCTGACGGGTGGCTACGATTTGTTGACCGAATTAAGGACGTCATTCGGCGTCGAGGTGAGAATATCTCATCCTCAGAGGTAGAACAGGCACTTGTAAAACATCCACTCATTAGTGATGTAGCGGTGTATGCAGTCAATTCAGAGCTGGCTGAAGACGAAGTGATGGCAGCGATCGTGGCCACCGGGCCAATCGACTTCAACGAAGTTCACCATTTCTGCGAACCACTCCTTGCATCTTATGCAATTCCTCGCTTCATGACGGTTGTGGATGAATTGCCACGTACAGAAAACGGAAAAATTAGAAAATCTGTTCTGCGAGAGCAAGGCCGAAAGCTGGCCCAGTGGGATAGAGAATCGAGATCATTCAACAGCCAGTATGCAGTGACTCCCGTTTCCACCTGATATTCTCCTTCTTCCCTTTCTCAGGATCACTAGTAGGCAGGATGTTTACCACTTAGGAAGAATTATTCGAGCAAAGAAACGAGTTCCGCTAACACAAGATATGGAGTACTTTCAATGAGTATTCAGAGATTCTCCCAATTACCATGCAAGCCAAACATTCCAGTTGTTTCTGGAAGAACAGAAGAAATAGCCCAAGAGCTTCTCAACGCGACGGTGAATGCACAACCCATCCCTCCGATTAGTGAAAGGCTCGAAGATGAGGATTTGGACAGTGCTTATGCAATTCAAAATCACCAACTGCAGTATCACTTGTCTAATGGCCGCGTATTGGCTGGGCGTAAAATCGGTCTGACCTCCCTGGCGATGCAGAAACAACTAGGCGTGGACAGTCCCGATTTCGGTTTCATTCTGAAAGATATGATCCATCATGAAAATGCGGAAATACCCACCCGGGGGTTCATTGCCCCCAAGATAGAGCCTGAACTTGGTTTCATACTGAGAGAAACGCTAACCGGCCCAGGCGTGACACGAGAGCAAGCCACGGCTGCAATCGGGGAGATATACCCTGCGATCGAGATTATTGACTCTCGTATCGAAGACTGGAACATCAATCTGGTGGATACCGTCGCAGACAACGCCTCTTGCGGAGCCATTGCAGTTGGAACTACCCCTTTGAACATTGCAACCGATGATTTGCAGTTCGTAGCTTGTACCCTAATCATCGATGGTCACCCGGTCGCATCTGGTACAGGCGCTGATATTATGGGCGACCCGGTAGCACCGCTGGTCTGGCTGGCAAATCTTCTCGGAGAACGTGGTATTTCCCTCGAAGCAGGCCAGATCATCCTCCCCGGATCTTTCACCAAGGCTATGCCTGTTATCGCGGACTCTACCGCGGAAGCTGACTTTGGTCCTTTAGGCTCACTCCGTATCAGCTTCACCTAATTCACACTGTCTTATACACTTCTCCACTTAGGACGTGCACACTCCATGGCCAAGAAAACTGCCGCCATCGTCGGTTCCGGAAATATCGGTTCCGACCTCATGTTCAAGATCATTCGCCGCTCGACCAACGTCGAAGTCAAGTACATGATCGGTGTCGACCCAGCATCTGACGGCCTGGCCCGCGCCGCCCGCCTGGGCATCACCACCTCCGCCGAGGGCGTGGACTGGCTACTGGCCCAGGACGAGCTGCCCGACTTCGTCTTCGAATGCACCTCGGCCAAGGCCCACGAGGCCAACGCGCCGAAGTACAAGGCCGCCGGCATCCACGCCATCGACCTGACCCCTGCTGCGGTCGGCCCGTACCTGGCACCAGTGGTGAACCTGGATTCGCTGACCGACACCATGAACGTCAACATGATCACCTGCGCCGGACAGGCCACTACCCCGATCGTTGCCGCAGTATCCTCCATCGTCCCGGTGGAATACGCGGAAATCGTTGCGTCCATCGCATCCAAGTCCGCCGGTCCGGGCACCCGTGCCAACGTGGACGAGTTCACCGAAACCACCGCCAAGGCCCTTGAAGTGGTTGGCGGCGCGAAGCGCGGCAAGGCAATCATCATCATCAACCCGGTGGAGCCGCCGATGATGATGCGCAACACTATTTACTGCATGATTCCCGCCGAAGCAGCAGCACCCGGTGAAACCCGCGACGCGATCCACGCAGCCATCGACAAGGCCGCCGCACAGATCCGCGACTACGTCCCGGGCTACCAGCTGCGCCTGGAACCGCAGTTCGAAGAAGCACGCGAGGACTGGGGCGGCTTTGGCCGCGTCGGCATCTGGGTCCAGGTCGCTGGCGCCGCCGATTACCTGCCTGAGTACGCAGGCAACCTGGACATCATCACCGCTGCAGCCACCCGCACCGCGGACCTGCTCTCAGAGAAGATCGACGCCGCGCGTTCCGCCGCGTCGGTGAACTAGGAATTAAGGGACGCAATCATGACTGCACCTATGGATACGACTTTCGACATCCGCCTGACCGACACCACCCTGCGCGATGGCTCGCACGCCATGAGCCACAAGTTCACCGAAGAGCACGTCCGCTCGGTGGTCCGCGCGCTCGATGACTCCCGCGTCGAGGTCATCGAAGTGACCCACGGCGACGGGCTGGGCGGCTCTTCGTTCAACTACGGTTTCTCGCTGACCCCGGAATTGGATCTGATCAAGGCCGCGGTGGACGAAGCCAAGCAGGCGAAGATCGCCGTGCTGATGCTGCCAGGACTTGGTACCATCCACGACCTGAACCAGGCCCATGAAGTTGGCGCTTCGGTAGCCCGCATCGCCACCCACTGCACCGAGGCAGACGTTTCGATCCAGCACTTCCAGCACGCACGCAAGCTGGGCATGGAGACCGTCGGCTTCCTGATGCTCAGCCACCGCATCACCCCCGAGGAACTGGCCAAGCAGGCACGCATCATGGCTGATGCAGGCTGCCAGTGCGTCTATGTGGTGGACTCGGCCGGCGCGCTGATCCTGGATGATGTCTCCGACCGTGTTGCCGCGCTGGTTGCCGAACTGGGCAACGACGCGCAGGTAGGCTTCCACGGCCACCAGAACATGAGCTTCGGCGTTGCCAACTCCGTCTACGCAGTGCGTGCCGGGGCCAAGCAGATCGATGGCACCTTGATGGCCCTGGGCGCCGGTGCGGGCAACTCCCCTACCGAAGTCCTGGCCGCGGCCTTCGACCGCCTTGAAATCAAGACCGGCGTGGACATCCAGGGCGTCATGGCCGCTGCTGAAGACATCGTCAAGCCATTCATCACCCGCATGCCGGTGATGGACCGCGCGTCGATCATGCAGGGCTACGCAGGCGTGTACTCCTCGTTCCTGATCCATGCGGAGCGCGCGGCCGATCGCTATGGCGTTCCTGCGTACCGCATCCTCGAAGAGGTCGGCAAGGCCGGATACGTTGGCGGCCAGGAAGACATGATTGTCGACGTGGCAGTGCAGCTGGCGGCGGCCAAATAATCTGGGCTTACTTTTGAACGGGCCGTTAGATTATCGACCAAGCATCTATCGGCTCGTTCGTCTTCGGCGAATATAGCCTTATAAAGATCCGTGGATCATAAACGTTCGTTTGTGACACACCATCCTGTCATCTGGGCGGGAAATCTTCGACGGTCGAAAACTCAACGGATTTTTAGTGCCACTTCGTCGCAAAACTCAGTCTCACAAACTATGCATCGAAACAATGACCGCGAGACGAGTATTGATACATTTCGAACCATGGGATACCTCCTCGGATACGCCAGAGTTTCCACAGGCGACCAAGACGCACAACTCCAACACGATGCATTGACCTAAGCCGGTTGCTATCGCATCTTTACAGACACTGCCTCCGGCGCCCTTGAGCCACGGCCAGAGCTCGATAAGCTCCTGGACCAGATTCGCCCCGGGGACACTCTTGTGGTCTGGCGGCTGGACCGACTGGGGCGGTCCAGCCGTCACCTGATTAACCACATGGACGCGTTGCAGCAGCAAGGCATCGAGTTCAACTCCCTGCAATAGAATATCGACACCAGTTCTTCCGGTGGCCGGCTCGTGTTCAACATCTTTGCTTCCCTGGCAGAGTTTGAGCGTGACCTCATCCGTGAACGCACCAATGCCGGCTTGGCCGCGGCGCGTGCTCGTGGTCGTGCCGGAGGACGCCCTACGAGTCTCTCCCCCGACAAACTGCGCACCGCGAAGCGACTCTACGAACAGCGTGACATGACTGTGGCGCAAATCGGTGAGGTGCTTGGAGTTAGCCGCAGTACCGTTTACCGAGCGTTGCGAAAAGGCAGCCAAGAAAAAAGCAATAGTTACAAAGTACGTGCAGAGCTACATGGATGCGTAGTGAATCTTGTTCTCAGCCGAGGCTATCGGAGATGGCCACCTATTCGCTGAGCGCGTCAGTTGCTACGCCTGCACTACCGAACGGTTGAGATAGCAGTTCGACGAGTACCGGGGAACGCTTTTCCCATTATCAATGTGGGCAGCTCTGCGCAACGGAGGCGTCAGATAGCACTACCGCGTACTGAAGATGGGATGGTCGACTCGGCAATGTTCGATGTGAAGATGCTATCCGTGAGCTGAGGATTGATGGAGCTCTTCTCGGATAGGCGAGGAAATTGACCTGTTGGCTGTTGTGTTCCCTGCCGACAGCATCTCGGTTCAGCAGATGAACATTTCTCATTCCATCGGAGGCACTCTGAGCTCTCCTCACCTCGGCCTTCTTGACGTGGATCACCCACACTCCAGAAGTGGTTGCTATTTTCGTTATCGGCTTCAGGATATTAAGCCGCTTATTTCATCGAGGAAGTATGATCATTGTGAGCTTTTGGAAATCGCCCGATAATCAAGCATCATACGAGCAGGAAGATTGGTCTAGTGGCATCACACAAATTTGATAAACCGGTGCCTGGCGAAAGTAAAGCTCATCCCGATCCCACCGTAGCGACTGTTAAACGGTTATACGCGTCTGCCTTTCGTTGCGCGAAGCCCGAATGCAGCCGACCGCTCTATAGGGTGGATGAAAATACAGGCGATCTCATTCTAAATAGTCGAATCGCGCATATTCACGCTCGCAGTCCGGGCGGTCCACGGTGGATAGAAATGTCGTCGGAAGACAACCGGAATATATCTAACCTTGTACTCTTGTGTATTGAGCACTCTCACGAGGTCGACGATTTCCCTGATAATTACCCCGCTGACATGCTCCGTCAGTGGAAGAAGTCTCAATTCGATGAACACCAGCTGATCAATCGAGGCTGGCCTCTCACTGACTCAGAAGCGGGTCAGGCTTTAGGGGCATCGTTTCAAACACTCGATCATCATCACGCAGGCGCGATCTTGGAAGTAGTCCGAGCGGCGGAACGCGTCCTTTTGACAGCTAGAGATGCCCGTCGTGGCCCGGCAGTTCAAGCGGTCGCTTGGCGTGCCGCCAAAGACCGGGCACATACAAGCGTCGGTTGGGATCACAACGGCAATACAATTTACGCAGAGCTCTCTGCGCTTGAGACGCGTCAATGTAGGGAAGCATTGGAACAAGCTCTCGCGCAAGCCTGCGAAATGCTCGCGCCGGTTGTCAGTGATCTAAAAATTGAGCTCGCCGCCGCACTAGCGAGTCGTCCTTCAATTGAGCCATGGGTCTCTTGGGTTTCTAACGCCGCTGAAAATGTCGTTGCAGCTTCAGGGGCCTGGCCAAATACCCCAGAATTGGACGACAATGACCACTTCGAATCAACATTAGATAACCTCTCAGCGGCGAAGAATGCTCTGACTGCAACTTGGCGTGGAGAGCAAGCTCAAGTACCACCGCCTGAACAAGAAATAGAAGTTCCTGAGGTGGAACGGGACTTAATGAACGAGCATCTGGACCTACTTGAAAGAGCACGCCCTTATGCCCGTGTCGCCCACCTCCCCTACAACGAAGGATTACGCGCCGAACTCGTGCAAGCCGCCTCTGTAGCTGCGTCGATTCCCCCTGTTGTCTCAGCGCTCACCCGGGGGCTCGATGCAACTTGCCTCCTTGCCGTGGCTGTAAGTGCGAATGCAGGAGACGACATACTCACGAGTCTGGTGGAAGAGGACGCCAAGAGGCGGCCACTCTCTGTGGCATTTTTCATGCTCGCGGAGACGGTTCGGACTTCGAAAAGACTTGACCGTCCTGTGGTTCAGCAGCATGCTGAAGCGGCTTTTCTAGCTCTTTGGGAGGGTGTGGACTGGTCAGATCTCGATTCATGGGAAACCAACGACCTAAATCTTCGGACTGCTCTTTCGATAGCAGCTTGGGTTACTTCTCCTCTCGCGGTGGAGGAGAGGTTAGCCAATGCGATTCGCCAAAACCCCAACGTTCTTCTTGCTTTGGTTGTGGCGTGCGTCGAATGGGTTGAGGAACACGATTCCTCAACCGGGGAACTGCTCGGTTTGCGTCGACGCTATCGAACCATTCCGCCATGGTTCCCGGTTAATGCCATCGTTGAGGGAGCTGGAACGATAGCGCAGGTTACCGTGGATTCTTTCGGGGAGACCGCTGAGGACAGTCCCGAATCTCTCTTGTCGCAGGTACTTTGGATTGTGGAACGGGGATCTAAATAAGCGTCACTTCTGAACGATAATTTTAGACTCGCTGTTGGCATTGATCTGCAAGTTATTAGCCTATTGGCGCTCCATGCGGTAGCGGATTTCGGCAAGAGTAACTAAACGAGATCGCCAGACATCTTGCAACTTTTTGATTGCATGACGTCTGACCGCGCATCACTCCCCCGGTGAATAATCCGCGAAAACTCAACAGTCCAAGAATCTCACAACCATGTATTTTAATCGTTGTCAGAGAACCCGATAACACTGTTGTGAGACTGAATCTTCCCACGAAGAGCTAAAGCAGCAGGGACCTAAAGAGCAGATCTCAGAAAAAAGTTTGCCAGCCCATCGACTGGCAAACTTTTTTATCCAGTCCCTAGTAGCAGGAAATCCTGGCATTCCAGTTCGAGCGGATTTTACTTCGACACTGATTTACTAGTTACTGCCGTGGCCCAGCTAGCTTTGGGGATCGTCACGCGATAAGTCTTCTTCTTGGACTCCTTCAGCTTGAAGGTCGCTTTACCACTCTTCAACTTCGCCGTCTTGAGAGTCTTCCATCTCGTACCGGATTTGACTTGAAGTTTGGCTGTGGGGTTGTACTGTGCGTAACGGTACTTTTCTGGCGAGTAGACGCTGGCGCTAGTGGTTAGCGTGACGTTCTTACCGGATCGTTTGGCTGTAAGAGTGCTTTTGGTCTTGCCGCGTAGGTAAATGGTCTTACTCGTCGTATCCCAGTAGTTGCTGAAGCCGTAGGACTGGTAGCCATCCCGGTCTACATATTCGTAGTCCACAGAGATATCGGTTGGCCCGATTTTGTAAGCACCCAGACCCTCAAATGATGGACATATCTGTACATAGTCGACGGTGGTGTCCGCAAACCAGGCAGAATCGACCTCTCCGCCATTCCTGCTTACTGACGAAGTCAACCAATACCCGACATTCGTGATGCCGGTGTAGTTCTTTTTCAGCTTGGCGGAGATTTTCACTCGGCGGCAGTTGCTGTTGGAGACTACCTGATCCGAGGCGTTGAAACCGGTGATGTCAATCGGTTTCTTAGCGGCCTGGGCCGGAGCACCGGCGAGGAGCAGACTGCCGGCTAAAGCAACGGCAGTCAGGGCGGCGGTATATTTTCTGCGGGAGAGTATCCCCATGAGATGTCCTTAGACGTGATGAGTGGCTACCCCATTGATTGCCACTTCTTGATCATAAGGATTCATTCGACATTTATGAAGAGAGTATGCGATAGGTGATTCGAAAAAGTAGCGTCATTCGATTGTGCACGGAGATAGCCAATAGTTCATCGAAGAACCGGCAACTTCATCCCAGTATTCGTCATTAGGTTACGTCGTCCGTCCTGAGCTCGGCAGAGCGCAAAAGCCGACAACCACGTGGACACATAGTTGTCGGCCAGCAGCTGGCGATACTACTTCACCGAAGAAGTTGAAGTCTTCGAAGCATAGCCCTTCTTGCCTGCAGTGACCTTCACATAGACCACCTTGCCCCGGTCCCGCGAGGTCACCTTGTAGGTCGACTTGGTGGCTTTGCTGATCCGCGCGCCAGAACGGTACCACTGGTACTTGTACTTCTCAGGCTTAGGACTCCACGAACCCGGTTTGGCTGTCAGTTTCGAGCCAACCTTCATCTTGCCCGATACGGAGGCACCCTTCTTTACCGTGAACTTCGCCTTGGCTACCGTCTTAGTCTTAGCCGTGATGCTTGTCTGGGTGACAAAACCGGGACCGCTAGCGGTGACTCGGACGCTGATCTTCCTGCCTACATCGGACAGACCCAGTTTGTAGGTGGTCTTCGTGGCGTTCTTGATGGTCTTGCCATCGCGCAGCCACTGGTACTTGAACTTTCCCGGCTTGGTAGAACGGGTGCCAGGATTCACCTTCAGAGTCTGACCGTAGACCGCTTTGCCGCCGATGCTCGAGGCTTTGGTGACAGCGTATTTGCCCTTGATGACCTGGGAGGTGTAATCCGAGGTGTGTACAACCGGATACATTCCGGTCTTTGAACCGGTAACCGTGTAAGAAAGGCGTTTACCTAGATCCGGAGTTGTTGGCGTGTAAGTGGACTTGGTGGCGCCCTTAATGCTCTCCCCTGCACGAAGCCACTGGTACTTGAACTTTACACCTGACGGCGCATTGGAGACCTTAGCAGTGAGCTTCTTCCCTACCTGCGCCGAATCAATCCGCCCCAGTTTTAACAGGATTGGATCCTGGACAGTGAAAATTCTGGAGAAGGTTTCCGTGGTGCTTTGCCAGTATTCTGTTTCGCCCCAGTACTCATGATGCGTTGCTTTGACGGTGAGCTTTTTGCCGGAGTCTGCCTTGCTCAGCTTGTAAGCGCAGCCGTCCGAATCTCCACTTTTTGATTTTTGGACTACTGTGCTGCCGCGGCTCCAAATGCACTTGGTTTTCATGGCGAAGCCGGTGGAGGTTTTGCTGCCTGCAACAGTCACCCAAGTACCGACGGGAACCGTAGTTGCCGACGGATTCAAGATTGAAGCTTCGCCGAAGGGGGTATAGGTAGCCTGTAGCTTCCCCGTACCCAGCCATGACAATTCTTCGTACGCAGAGACAACATATTGTTCACCGACATGGATGTTGTACTGCAGGCTGCGCCCGTCTGCCTTGTGCTGGCCCTCGTAGTATCCATCCAAGAATCGAATATGCGTGGCCTTGGGGGCAACGAAAGTATTGAACCCCACCTGCTTGACTGGCGGATCTGTCCATCCGTCGTTCGTAAAGTAGTCTCCGATTTCCAAGCTGAAAGGTTCGCCGTCGAAACCTTTGAAGGTTTGAAGCTTGAATTCAGTACCTGCCAGCACACGGATGGGCTTCGTGTCGAACGTGATTTCCAGTTGTGCTAAAGCTGGTGCGTTCAAGAATTCTCGTAAGTCCACGTCAATCGGACCGTTGTATGCCAGTCGGTTTAGCGCGGTCATGCTTTTCAGAACATCACCCTTAATTGGCGCGTTCACTAAGCTCAAGTCAGTGATGGAAGTATTACCCTGCACTGCTTGCTGGTCGGCTCCAGTGCAAACCGCGCTGCTGCCTTCAACGGTGCAGTCCCCCATGCTGGCTTGCGCCGGAATTGCCACAAGTGGACTGATTCCCAGAGCAATGCTGAGGATCAGAGCAGATAATTTAGTTTTCAATTTTCCCCAAATGCTGCGATGCGAGTATTGAGACGAAGTTTATCTTGCGCTTAGAAAATTGGGTATCACTGTTTGGTCGGAACCTGGACTTTCTGGATGGTCCTATCGTGTTTTCCTAGTCTCTTTCTATGGATTGATTAGGTGGTCATGCATAATCCGTCTGACAGACTGAAAGGTTTCCCCGATAGAGTTTGGACAATAGCTACGCGGCCAGCATGTGCTGGTTGAGGCACCAAAAACCGTATTCACACCAGCCGCGTTAGACAGGTCACGTGTTCACTGATTCCAGGTAACTCCACCCCAACTCAGGCTGACGATCAGAGCTGTCCTCCCCCGACTAGAGAGCTGATGGGAAGAAACAAGTCGAATCTTTTAAAAATTAGTCGTGTCGCAAACCTCTTAATAACAGCGCTATCCAATATTGTGGTTATATGAGTTCACCACGGCGCCCCAAGGGGTCAATGAAAGACCCCATCCCATTGGGATGGCGTGTCGAGCGCGAAAACCGGGATAAATTCACCGAACTAGCTGCCAAAGCTGGTATCTCGGGTGCAGCCCTATTCGACATGATGGTCGAAACTCTCGAACTTGACGAACGTGGTCTCCCTGATTGGGTGCTTCGTGACGATGAGGAAGGCCACTTGCCTATCGACAAGCCTTAAACAGAAAAGCCCGCGCAAAGCGCGGGACTAAAATTCTGAATCCGATCTGCCTACTCGCCAAAGTTCTCAGATCGTGATTTACCACGAAGCTTCCGGTTACCAAGCCGGACGCTCCCCTTCCTTTACCCTCCAACGAGAAAAGGACTTATGTGTCTATAGTAGCGCCTCCGCGCGCCCAATCAAGCACCAGCACCAAAGAAACGCCGCAAAACACCGCGATCCACACCACAAAACCACGCTGGTGCACCCGCCCCACCGACGGCCGAGTAGCGGCAATCCTGGCCCACACAGCCAAAGGACACCGCCCTTTCACCAAGGTAGAAACCCCTCAAACTTTCAGCGCCAAGGGAAAAACTCAGTTCAACGCGGGCAAAGAAGCCCTCGCCACCAAACATGCCCGCACCCCGGCACCCCTGCACATCAAGCGGGTCTCGCGCGCCCAGGAAACCTCCCCCCGCGCGATTGCCTGGGCCATCCCCAACGGCAGCAAGAAAATCGACCACACCGCCCAAGCCTGGCGCGCCACACGCTCCCTAGACGAACTGCTCGAACGCCGCAAAGACTGCAAACGCAACATCCTCGCAGTGCTCTGGGTACTGCTTCGCTACACCGACCACGACAGCATGACGGTGCGCATCACCTGGGACGCCATCGCCACCAAAGCACGCGTATCCCGCGCCACCGTAGGCAACGCCCTGCGCTTCCTGCGCACCCATGGCATCCTCGGCATCGTCGCCTCGGGCCGCAGTGCAGAATACGCTGCCAAAGCTGGCCAGCCAGCCACCAACGAAGCCCCCGTCTACGTCATCTGCCGCCCCATCGGCCTCGGACTACGCCCCCAAGACGCCGAAGACACCACCACAACCCGCCCAACCCACCAAACCCCCAACAACACTGCCTGTGGAAATAACTTAGAACCCCTCCCCGTAGGGGGGTTAACCACTTACGAAGTAAGTTCCTACACGCGCACGCGCGAAGAAAACACTCAAAATGAGCCGCTACGCGGCACTGAAAAACTTTTTGGGCACGGCTCCGCCGTGCGAACTCACCACAGCGATGATCGACCAGTTGAGCTATGGCCAGCTCACAGAACGATCAGCTCTAGAGGACAGGGGCTATCGGCGGCCGCTGAAATCTTGCGTCGGATGCCAGATTTTGCCCGTTTTTCCAAGAAAAACGTGCTCAACATGTTCAAACCCTTCTTCTCCAACAGATGGACAATCTCAGATATCCAGCACGCCCTCGAATGGCGCACCACACCAGGCCTGCACGGCAAAGAAGCCTGGGGTGCACTACCCCAGCACAACCGTGAAACCCAGTCCTACATCGACTACTGCCGGATCTTGCGCGCAGCGATCCTGCACCGCATGAACCAATGGCGCACCGCCACCGGAGAAATCATGCTCAGCAGATCCCAGCGAGCAGCAGCCGCCAGCAGCCACGCGCGCGCCGCCGCACGCGCAGCAGCCGAACGCCGCGCCCAGCAAGCCGCGCAGCGCCCGCAACTGCGCAGCACCGCTTCCCGAGGTGCCGCAGCCGCACGCGCCGCCCTGGCCGCCGCACGCCGAACCGGGGCATGTTCCTAGCCTCCTGCCCACATGGGCACGACAAAAGCTCAACCGCAAGCGGCTTTTCTCGCACACATGATGGACCGCAGGAACCAATCGACCGACCGCACACAAGCCACACGTTTAGTACTCGAGTTAGCACACGACACGCGAGCATGACCTGTGCACGGATCTCTGACCAGGCACCACTCACCAGAAAACAGCGAAGCCCAAACTGTCCGACGATACACCTAGACTTGCCATATGCCCGAAGGAGAAGCAATGACCCCCTACGCAGCAGACGAAGCAGCGCTAAAAATGCGCGAACAACGCCCCCTGTTTTTCGCAGCGCCGCTGATCCCCGTCCTGCTGATCCTGGGCGTGATCATCTCAGGATCGCTCACAGTACTTTTCGGAATCGCACTAGCAGCAGTAACCATTGCAGTAGCCTGCCTGATGCGTATTATCTGGCAGACAGCGCACTTCCAGGACTACAAAAACACGACTGAAAACCGAGCACTCACAATCCTGGGATACAGCGCACTTCCCATCGTGCTTATTGCGCTCATACTCAACATCTTCATCTAACCAGCACACCAAAAAGGGCCGGCTAAATCAGCCGGCCCTTTTTTTCGCGCATCTACGCCACGTCTCGCACAGCCCAGGAACCATCCCGAGGATACTCCACCAGATCCCATGTCAGCAGATCCGAGCGGGGATTAGCCCCTAACCGCACCTGCACCCGCCACACCGCAAAATCAATAGGATCAGCAGCCCCCTTCTTGATTTTGAACGAGTGGTCTTCCCACCAGTTCACCCGACCAAAATGACGGCTCGGCTCGACCACGACCTGCCAGACACGGCCGCCGCGCCGAATCTTCCACGGCACACCAGCCGCCGTAAAACGCACCTCAACAAATTCGTCAGACATAACGTGCCAAGGCTACGCCCTGGCACAGACAAAAGGACGGCCGCACGCGGCCGACCTATCCCCTACCCCACTCTTTCGTACCTCGTTCCTGGCGCTCCATCATGCCTGGCCGGCCGCTGCGCGCAAGGGCTACGCCCCGGCTCCTCCGAGATTTTCCGGGCGCGGTCGCAAGCTCCCTTATCCCGCCCAGAAATTCTCTCCCCCACCGCCCTACGGGTTGCACTACGCGGCCTTATGCCAGGAATGCTCCGCTTATCAGGAACGAGGTGATCAACCGAGCATCTCATTTAGCCCTAATAGTACTTTTGGAGGTACATCTCATGCACGCAAGATCAAGAACACCAAGACCGCCGACCAGCGCCGCGACGAAGCCGAAGCAATGCAGGCAAAAATCGCTGAACAGGTCGAGCAGCTGCGCAACAGCGACGCATGGATTAACTACCTGAATTTCGCCCAGGCCTTCCACCACTACAGCGTAGGAAACCTACTGCTGATCATGGCCCAGTGCCCAGGCGCTACCCACGTCGCAGGATACCGCACCTGGCAGAACCTCGGCCGCCAGGTACGCAAGGGAGAAACCGGCATCCGCATTTTCGGCGGCCGCAACGTCAAATGGACGGCAGAAGACGAGCAGACCGGAGAAGAAAAGGAGCACAGCGCGGTGCGATTCTTCCCCGTGAGCGTGTTCGACATGGCCCAGACCGATCTAATCGACCCCGAAGCCGAAGACCCCAGCACCATCGCCCACAAGCTCACCGGCGACGACCCCCAGGGCATCACCCAGGCAGTGACCGACTATCTCACCGGCCAAGGCTGGACTGTCACCCGCGAGCCGATCAGCGGCAGCACCAACGGCTACACCACCACGGACGGCAGCCGCCAGGTAGTCATCGACACCGCACTACCACCAGCACAGGCAGCCAAAACCGCACTGCACGAAGCCGCCCACGTGATCCTACACAGCACCGAAGAAGCCGCCGAATACATCGAGCACCGGGGCACCAAGGAAACCGAAGCCGAGAGCGTGGCCTACATCGTCGCCGAAATCCTCGGACTGGACACCAGCGCCTACAGCATCGGCTACGTCGCCGGATGGAGCCAAGGAGACACCGAAATGATCAAGAACACCGCCGCCCGAGTCCTCAAAGCAGCACACCAACTAGCCGAAGCCATCACCGAGCCGGAAGAAACCCAAGAAGCCGCCTAAAAACCTCAACTAATAGTACTATTACCGTTGCTTTCTAGTGACGGCAATAGTACTATTGGAGTTAGGAAGCATGAGAGAAATAGGAAGGGGTTCGATATGAATCGCAACAAGAAGGTGTCACTAGCCGGAAAGCTCCACTTGGTTATTTCACTGCTTTGCATGCCAGTGGCATTGAGTGCAGCCACGGCACTCCATTATGAAATGATTTCACGGCTGAGCATGTGGTCAATTTTCCTGGCCTGCTTGCTTGTTTCACGCATAGAGTTCAAGAAGTTCCAGAAAGCCTTGATGCGCCACCGCGCACTCGACGGCGAATGAGAACGCTGACGAGCAGGAAGCGTGGAGAATAGTACTATTGCCGTTGCGGTTTAGTAGCGGTAATAGTACTATTAGGGTTAGAAGAGAAAGCGGAAAGGAAGAAAACCCCATGAACAAGGCAATTTTCATCTACGACCAGCAGTCAGTGTGCGGCCCTAGCGAAGAGCATCGCGCCAATGCAATGCAGTTCCGGCAGGCACTCGGCTTAGGTGTGCTGGGATCGCTCGGCGCTAGCGACCTCACCGCAGTGCCAGGAGCGCACCAGTGCGGCGGCCTGCTGTTCACCGCCAGAGTCCTGCCGATGACTAAGAGGGGAACGCGCGGCCCGCGGCCCCGCAACATGGGCATCATGGTCAGCCTGACCCCCGCTGATGAAATCGAGATTGAAGCCCGAGAAATCACACGCGGCACAGAGCACGCAAAAATCGAGGGGATCGGCATCGAGCAGCTACAGCGCGCCGCCCTGGCCATCGACTACGACGGCCCCGAAGTACTGAACCCGCGCTACTGGACGAACTAACATCAAAAGTACTATTACCGCCACCGGTGGTAATAGTACTGTAAGAGTTACAGGAGAATGACCAATGCTCACCATTGAACAGATCGAGGGCATGGCCGCCGAGACCATCCAAGGGATCGCGCCAGAGTGTCGCGCCGAGCTGGCCAAGGAAACGCGCAAGCGCTACCACGGCCCCGCCGATGACGCAGCGGCAGTAATCGACCTCATGCAGAACGTTGCAGCGGCTCGATGCTACCCGACAACATAACGGCTCTAAAAGTACTATTGCCGCTACTTTTTATCACCGGTAATAGTACTATTAGTGTTAGAAGGAAGGAGGAGTCATGGACTCCGAAATCACTGTTTACACCAAGCCCTCATGCGTGCAGTGCAACGCCACCTATCGAGCGCTGGGCAAGAAAGGGATCAAGTATCGAAAGGTCGACATATCTACCGATGCGAAAGCATTGGACTACGTGCGCAGCCTGGGCTACATGCAAGCGCCCGTAGTGGTGACAGCCAATGATCACTGGTCGGGCTTTAGGCCGGATAAGATCGAATCCCTCTAGCCTTGGTAGTACTATAAGAAACATACCCCTAACAGTACTTTTAGAGTCGTTAGTACTGTTACCACTATTGGAGGTAAGAACGTGAACGCAGAGATCATCGCCC
>Ga0308169_10000392_pt1 | contig 68801 bp, 53 predicted proteins | sample PhyBR1_2_FD_202139 | JGI IMG/M metagenome (GOLD analysis project Ga0308169, IMG submission 202139) | Phyllosphere microbial communities from UC Gill Tract Community Farm, Albany, California, United States - DLSLSB.R1 | ecosystem: Host-associated > Plants > Phyllosphere > Unclassified | place... | reverse complement strand
CCTTTGAGCAACTGGCCGAAAGCCGCAATATTGCCTATCATTTCGAATATACGGGCGAACCGATATTGATTTGGTTTGATAAATTACAGATGGAAAAGGTTTGCTTTAACCTGCTTTCGAATGCCTTTAAATTTACCCGCGATAACGGGACAATTAAGGTAAGCATTACAGAAAGTAAGCAGGAAGTACAGATTGAGGTGCGCGATAACGGCATCGGGATTCCGGAAAGTAGCACCAGCAAGCTATTCAGCGATTTTTTCCAGGTCAACAGTCCGGGTTTTGTACACATTGGTTCGGGCATTGGTTTGGCGCTCTCTAAAAGCATTGTAACGGCCCATAACGGCGAGCTGTTAATGGCCAGTATGCCGGAAAGTGAGACACTTGCCGGTAATACCTGTTTTACCGTAATCTTAAAAAAAGATGGTAGCTGGGTAGAGCAGCTCGAACCTTACGAGCCGGCTGCCGATGGGCATGAAAGCAATACTTATGTGGTACCTATGCCGGCACCCGATGTCGCTGTGGGTACACTGAACCCAAAACAGACCTTTAAAGAAACGGTTTTACTGGTAGAGGATAATCCGGAAATAAGGCAGTTACTGCGCAATACGGTTGGGGTAAACTACCAGATTTTAGAAGCCGAAAACGGACAGGTGGGTTGGGAAATGGCCAGCGAGCAATTACCCGATCTGGTAATTTGCGATGTAATGATGCCGGTAATGAACGGACTGGATTTATGCCGCATGTTGAAAACCGATGAGCGTACCGCCCACATTCCGGTGATTTTGCTTACCGCCAGGGTTTCGCAGTCGCAACAGATTGATGGGCTGGAAACGGGTGCTGATAGTTACATAACCAAACCTTTCAGCATTGAATTGATGTTGCTTAATGTGCGCAATTTGTTGCAATCGCGGGCCAATATGCGCCGCAAGTTTGGCGAGCAGGCCAACCTCGACCCGCAGGATGTGACGATTAACATGGTTGACCATAAGTTTATGTTAAAGATTACCAAATGCATTGAAGAGCGGCTGAGCGATCAGCATTTTGGTGTGCAGGAACTGGCGCGCGAAATTGGCATGAGCCAGCCGGTATTGTACAAGAAAATAAGGGCCATTACCGATTTATCGGTTAATGATTTTGTAAAATCGATCCGCTTAAAAAAGGCTGCAGTTTTACTGGAAGGCCGGGTTTACAATGTATCTGAAGTGGCACATTTGGTGGGCTTTAACGATCCGAAGTATTTTAGCCGGGAGTATAAAAAACAGTTTGGCTACACGCCAAAGGTTTATTTGAGTAATCAGAAGGGGAAGGAGTAGGTTGGGGAGCTGGGTGCAGAAATAACCCTTGTGCATGCTCTTCCCCTTGCCGTCATGCTGAACTTGTTTCAGCATCTCTTTATTGCTCGCGTTAGTTATGTAGAGACTCTGAAACGAATAGATTTCTCGATTCCGCTGCGCTACTCTCGGAATGACGGATTTTCTTATGTGTCATGCTGAGCGCAGCGAAGTATTTCTTTTTTGTTTACCTCAGTAAATAAGAGACCCTGAAACACCTGTCCGACCGGCCGGGCGGAAGTTCAGGGTGACGATAGAGGAAATCCGCCATTCCCAACTTGATCCGATAGCTATAGGATGGGAATCGTAATGCTTTAGCTATTATGCGTATGCACAGGCTTTCTTCCGTTCGCCGCCACGGTGGGCTCTTACCTTTTTCTTGATAAAAAGGTAACCAAACCTAAGCGCAGCGAAAGCATGCCCACCTATAAAAACAAACAACAAAAGGGCATAAATCAAGGCCTGGATCTGTTTTTTATGCGATAATATTGTTTTTATAGGTATAAAAGATTGCTGCGCAATTCTTGTAAAAACCTACGAAAAACTTCATTGCGGCAGTTTCTATGCGCCTCCTCTTACCATTCCAACGCACGCGCTTGCTCCTGCCTTGGACAGTGAGGGTATGAAAAGCAGTGCACAGTTTTTCGTGCTTTTCCCGGCGAAAATCTCCTATGCCGGAGGGCAGGGTGTAGAGGATCCCCTTGTGCATGCTCTTCCCCTTGCCGTCACGCTGAACTTCCGCCCGGCTGGTCGGACGGGTGTTTCAGCATCTCTCATTTGTTGGTGCTTCGTAGCTCCTTTCAACGACCTCTCTGTCATGCTGAGCGCAGCGAAGTATCTCTCCATTATTTACGTCGGTAAAGTAGAGACCCTGAATCAAGTTCAGGGTGACGTCGAGATAATGGGTTACGATCAATTAGTTGGCGTTCGAGGGGGCTATCAATAAATATCCCTCTTGAATCCTTTTACTTTCAGGGGAAAGGTGCCGACAGGCGGATAGGGGTAATTGTGTCATGCTAAATCCCCGTAGGGAGTAATCCGGGGAACTAACTCCCCCGGATTACTTTAATCTTATTATTTCCGGTATCGGCGATATAAAACTTACCCGAATATTTATCGTACCAAATGCCAACAGGGCCGTTAAAGCGGGTGGCAGTGGCCGACCCCACAGCACTGCCTGATGTGGTGGCGCCCATTAACAAACTAAAGGTGGTATTGGTTTCTACTTCGCTGTTAATTGCCGAAAGGGTGTGGTTACCGGTGTTGGCAACAAACAGTTTCCCACCGGCTACATAAACACCACGTGGCGAACTAAAATTGGTGGTAGCCCCTTTACGCAATACGGTTACAAAGCTATTGGCCAGATTTATTTTACTGATGGAACTGCCATTCCAGCTGGCCACATAAAGTGCGGTTTCATCTTCGGTTAAAGCTACACCCCATGGAATCTGGAAGGTTGCTGCTGTACCCGTTCCGCCCAATACACTACTGGTACCCGAACCGGCAACCGTTGAAACGGTGTTATTGGATAAATCGATCTTACGCACTTTATTGCCACCCCATTCGGCAACATATAAATAGCGGTTAGCCTTATCGAGGGCAATGCCTGCAGGGCGGTTAAACTTGGCCACAGTGCCTGCACCATCGGTGGTACCACTTGAGCCGGCTACACCGGCAATGGTACTTACGGTAGCTTTTCCATCGGCAGCAATTACAATTTTCCTGATGATATGACGGGTATCATCGGCCACATACAGCGAACCATCTGTACCACACCTGATACCGTAAGGGGCGCTAAACTGGGCGTCTTCGCCGGCGCCATCAACAGTGCCAGCGGTACCGCTTCCGGCTAAAACAGTGGCATTACCGGTATTATCAACCTTTATAATCCGGTTGTTACCGGCATCGGTAATGTAGATATTTCCCTTGGCATCGGTGGTCATATCCTGCGGGCCATTTAACGTTAAGCCATTATTAATTACCAGCTCGGTAGATTGTAAGTTGGTTAAAACAGGGGTAGTAAAAGCTGGTGCCTTTAGCGTAAGGACTGCTTTCTGTTTTACAGTAACGTAAGTAGGTACATCAGCTACAACCGAATAATTGGCGAAATAAGTATTATTAAGCATTTCTACCTTTACCTGCGCAGGCTGTGGCACCATTAGCGAGAAATTACCCGAAACATCAGTAAGCATCGTTTTGAAAAGTGTAAATGTGGCTTCGTTCGGTTTTTTAAGGTATACATTAAAGCTGGTATTGGCTACATATTGCAGGTCGAGGGCATCTGCGGCATTAAAGGCAAACAGTGCACTGGTTGATACTTTTAGCTGAGTACTCTGGCTGTTTTCATCCAGTAAATTAACCGAAACTGAATCGGGACGGTAAGCAATGATATTGCCAATTTTAACCCTTACCTCGGTTGGGTAAGGTAAAGAAAGCAGGAGTTTGCCGCTGGCATTGGTTTTTTCGGAGCCATTATCGATAAACTTACTGGTACCAATTTTACGGTAACTTACATTCACCAGAAAATCGGAAATGGCAGCTGAAGAAGCACTATCGAGTACACTGATATCAACGGTAGACATGCCAAATTTGGGCCTGGTATGTAAAACCAGCTCGCCATTGGTGGCGTTTTGCATCAGTAATTCTTTCGAATCGTATTTGTAAAAGGCAGTATCAATTTCGGCCCTGAATAAATTTGGGAAAGGCACCTGATAGGTTAATTCGCCCTGCGCATTGGTGCGTACGGTATCTACTACCTGAAAGGCAGCACTGGCATCAATTTTACGGCTGATGAGGATTTTAACGCCGGGTTCTAACCGGTTATCCTTGTCGTTCATCACCTTAACTTTTAGGGTGGTTTTTTCGGTCGTGGTATCGTTAAAAGCTTCGGTTGCAAACTTTTTGCAGGCGGCCAGGCATAAGGCCAGGCCCAATATGAGGATGTAGTAAGGTTTTTTCATGCTGTTGGGGTTAGGTTCAAAATGGTAATGGATGGGCTTGCCAATCCATCGCCATTTTGTTTTTTTTGTTATAGAGCGGACTGTTATTTAAAAAACTCTACTTCGTAAAGTTTCAGCCACGATTTTCCGTTTAGTTTCCAGGCGTCGTCTACATTTACACCATACCAGTAGATAATCTGTGAGGCGATATCAGAATTGGAAACCGCCATAATGGTGTTGCCCGATGGCGCGGTGGCGTTGCAAACTTTTCTTTCGAACGAGTTCCATAAGCCACCTTTGCCGGCTATGGTTAAATCTTTGCCCAGAGCGGTTGGCGCCTGGTTAAGCATTTTATCGCCATCTACCTGTTTACATGGCCAGTAACCTGTTAAATTGGGGTTAGACAGGGTTATGCTGCTACTGCAGGTAAAATCGCCGATTTCGCTATCGGTAAGGGCTTTGTTGTAAAAGGCAATATCGTTAACGGCAAAAGATCCTGATGATACAGCAGCAGAGGTGGTGATGCTTAAATTGCCCAGAAACAAATCGTTAGCGCCACTGCCTATGGTTCTGCCCGAGATATCAACCGCATCGCCAGCTACCCCATCTACATACAATACCGCCATTCTTTTGCCCGCATTGGTATAAATTTTTAAGGTAAGCGCGTACCATTTGTTTAAATCGAAATTGGCGGGGGCATAGATGAAGAAAAAGCTGGAAGTGTTATAACCCATGGTTACCCTGAATTTACGGGTACCATCGGCATTTACCTGTACCATAAAATTCCAGCCGTTTACCGTACCATACGATGCATTTGATTTGGATAATAACACAAAATTAGCACCATTTGAAGTAGAGCTTGATTTAACAAAAGCCCTGAACTGGATGGTTTTATCGCCCGTGGCCCCTATTTCATAAATGCCTGAATTTGCTGCGGCAAGTGTAGCTTTTGCATCGGTAGCGGCTTTTGAGGCAGGAAATAAAAAGCCATCGGTTAAAGGCACATTATCAATTTCTACTTTCTTAAAAGCAGGGTTGTAATAAATGTTAAAGGAATTGCGCTCGCGCTCGGTTTGGCTGGTAAAACCTTTGTTATAGCCGCCATGGTTAGAGGTAATTACCACCAGCCATTCTTCATTATTATAGGTTTTACGGGCTTTAAGCGCTTCGAGGAGTTTGCCAATGTAGGTATCTACCTGTGTTACGGCAGTTTTGTACTCGGGTACATCGGCCGAGTAGCCGTATTTTAATCCGGCCTGGTTTACCTGGTTAAAATTTACCACTACTAAATCGGCTTTACTGATGCCAATTTTCTTTACAGCGGTATCAGCTGCGGCAGCATCATTGTCTACCGCAATGGGCTCATCGGCATACAGCAGTAAGCGATCGACCAGGGTTTTCCATGGCGAAATGGCAACAGAATAGCGCATTTTAGGGGTGGCCTGCAGACGCTCAATAAACGAAGGATACTCGACCACCGCATCGTGCTCGCTGGCTCCCTCGGGTACAATAAAGGTACTGTCCTGTATTTTATGAATAGTGGCAATACCGGTCATGATATTCTTCCAGGTACCGGCATCACTCACGGGCGCATCGCTCCTGCTCTGCCACGAATATTTACTGTTGGGCAGGATGGAACTGATTACCGGCGGCATAATTTTTTTCATGTCTTCGCCCGTTGCGCCGTCTATACCGATCAGCAAAACCTTTCTTTTCTTTACCGAAACAATTTCCTGTTTCTCGAAAACGGCGGGCGGGTCATAGTACTTTTTACAACCAAAAATAACGGTACACAGCAGCAGGATAGCCAGCGTGCTGTATTTTTTTAAACTAAACTGATAACTCTTCATTGTTGGTTTATTTTATGTTTTTTGGATGAATTAACTTGGATCAGACAACCAAACGGTTTCGGTTAACAAAGGATATTTGGCTGCAATTTTGGTTTTGGAAACGGTACTTACGGTAACGCCCCATTTGGTTAAAAACGGCTCCATATCGGTTTTGGCAAACTCTGATAAGCGTTCGTAAAAGAAATCGATCTTATCCTGGTTGCTTGATGAGGTAAAGCGTGCATGGCGGGCTTCGGTTGTTAGATAGGTGATAAATTCGTAACCGTAGCGCTCCATTAACTGGATAAACATACCCAGTTTGGCATCTTCTGAGGCATTGGCGTACGATTTTGTGCCTGTAGGCGTAACAAAAGCCAGCGCAGCGGTCATCATGCGCTTGTAATTGCTGTGTTTGTAGCCATTGTATTTGGTTACTTTAAGCGAGAAAATATTGTTCGAAACCTCACCATTGCCATCAAAGTTCCAGGTGTTGTTCATTTGCATGTTGTGGCCCAGCTCGTGGTAGGTACCCCAGTTTTGGCCAATTACGCCACTCAGGGTTACCGCCTGTTGAAAATAGTTATCGTTGGCCGTGGCCACTACTGGGTAGCCGCTGTGTTGTGCACCTGCTGATGGCTGAATATCGTGTACAATGCGCCAGGGCAACATCGGGTTTAAATCGCGCGCATCGGCAGCATTTGCTGATAAGCCATACCACTCCCAGTAACAGTGCAGAATCTGCTCATCCCAGGTTTGCATTAAAGCCGTAGGGCTGGCAATGGGGAATTTGGCTAAACGCGATACCGGTAAGGTAAAGATGATGCGTTTGCCGCGCAGTTCGAAAAAGGGTACAGTGGTTTTGGCCATCATAGTTTTCCACTCTTCATCGGTGGTTTGGCCCAGCACAAAATCGGGCGATTTAACGGTGCCGGTAAAAGTAAATTCGACCTTGCGGCCCAGTGCCCTTGGTGGGATAATGTACACCTGGCCACCGTAAAGGTTGCGGATGAGGTTTTTACCGGGAGCCAGGGTATGGCGGCTGTAAATAACCGGTGCCCTGAGTTTTACCGGGATGCTGGTCAGGTCATCGTCCCAGGCACCAATTTGTGCGGTCATGCCGTACTCATTGGCAGGTACATTGATCTCGATCAGCTCACCAGCCGGCGCATACATGCCCGTACTGAACCAGCCTTGCGGCGCTACCGAAATGCGTAGGTTGGCATTGTTGGCGTATACAAAATCGAAATCGAGGGTTACTTTGGCACCTTTAAGGCGCGGTTCGGAAATGGATACCAAACCGGGGAAAACCCTGGCCAGGTTAAATTGCGAGCGGTCTATTTTGTATTTGGAGGTATCGAGCTCCTGGTTGCCGAAGGTATCTTTTACCTCGGTTTTGCTATAGCCATCTTCAAAAGAGTAGCCGTAATCTTTTCTACAGGCCTGTGTAAACAGCATGAGGGCTGCACAGGCGGAGGTTAAAATTGTGATGTGTTTACTTTTCATGGCCTCGGTTACTTTAAAATATTGGTGTAGGTGGGTGTCCAGACTTTGCCGTCGAGGTTAAAGCCTGTTGCATTGATGTTAAGCCAGCCCAAAATAAAAGTGGGTATATCAACACCTCGTGGCACTACTTTATAGAGCTCTGGCGAGGGTTTAATACAAAATTTACTGTCGTAATCTTCGAAGGTTACCCATTGGTTCGATTTCTGGAATACGAAATCGTTTTTCGATTTACTTTGGTCTTTAATCAGCGTTCCGGTGCCATCCAATGCCGGCCAGTAGCCAATTAAATTGTTGTAATATGGATGAGTGGCATCCAACGCTACCTGGCACGAATAATCTTTTAGGGTTGCATCGGGCACAGCTACGTTAAAAATGCGGATATCGGCAATAAACTGTTTGGCGGTATTGCCATAGCCCGAACGGTAACCCGCAACTAGGGGCTCGCTGTTGTTTACGCTTCGGCCGGTAATTACCGTTGGTGAGCCTACAGGTTCGCCATCTTGATAAAGCTGTACATAACGTACAGTACCTACAAAATAGATTTTAAATCCTATGGTATACCACCTGTTGGTTTCCATGGCCTTGGCGGTTGGGCTGGCAATGGCTGCCGAAGCTAAACCACCCAGTCGCCAGGTACCGTTTGATCCGTTGTGGATAATCCACCAGCCGGTAGTACTGTTGGCCGGGCTCGATGTTTTAAAGAAAATAGGCGCATTGAGTGTACCAAAGGCCTGTACTTTTAACTTAAATTCTACGGTATACTCGCCGGTAGTGCCAAAATTATAGAGGTTAGATTTGGTGGCATCAACAGTGGCAATGGTATCGCCGTTTAAGCGCCCAAAACTACCGGTATATGGCAATGAGGCCAGGCTTGAAGGTTTGTTATAAATGGTAGATTTAAAGTTGGGGTTGTACAAAATAACAAAGCTGTTTAACAGGGGCTTGCTGAACAGGGTATTATCCATCAAAGCTGGTATTACGGGGTAAGCGCCGCCCTTATTGGAGGCAATAACAATAAGCCAGTTTTCTTTGCTAAAATTGGCGCGGGCCTTAATGGCGGTATTCAGTTCACCAATGTAGGAATCGATATTGCTGATGGCAGTAGCATACTCGGGCACACTGGCATCGTAACCATATTGTGCACCGGCTTTATCTACGCCCTGAAACTCGGCCAGTACCACTGCGGCATCGTTATTGGCCAGCTCGGCTAAAGTGGCTGTTTTTACGGCCTCATCGGTAGCAAAAGTGCTGTTTACATCAGCATTGCTAACCAGTTTGCTGCTTAGGCTTTGCGAAATGCCAAATGCTGCTGTTCTTAAGGTGGTATTGTCTTTAACGCGTTTAAAAAACATGGGGTAATCGGCCAGTTTGTTGTTCGCAAAATCTTCGCTAATTACCTTGTGCTTAGTTTTATCTACTCCGGTAAGCATATCGGCCCATGAAGTGGCGTTTAAACCATTTTCATCCGATACGGAGTTGATGGTAAACATGCCATTCTTAATCATACGCGAAAGGACAGGCGTGGGCGATTTGAAAATAGATTCGCCACGGGCACCATCCACAATTACGTATAATACTTTTTGCTTTTGGGCATCGGCCACCTCGCCACCGGTATTGTTCGAGAAATCTTTTTTATCGGCCAGTTCTTTATTGCAGGAAAAAACAGCTACCATGGCCACCATTAAAAGGGCTGCCAGTGGGAAGCTAAATGCCGGCTTTTTTATTTTACTTTTCATTGTAAGCTAATTTGGTTAACAACATAATTATGGTTTGAGGGAGATGCGTACTGCACCCGATACCTGCTGGTTATCGAAAAGGGAAATACTGCCGGCAATAAGGGCTGTAGGGTTCCCAAAAATATCGGTGCTTTCGTAAACATCGTTTACGATACCCTGAAATTTGCCGGTATTGTTGTAGCCTGCAGCCAGGCTTCCGTTGGGGTTTAACACCATAAAGCCCTGGCGGATAATGCCATCATATTTGGTAAAAGAGCCAAACACAAGGATTTTACCACTCTTTAACTGAAAGGCTTTACTGATGCTGCCGCCTTCGATGGTTTTAAGGATCAGGCTTCTGTCAACCGTACCATCGGTATTGAGCATTACGAGGCCTTTGCTTGCAAAACCGTTGTAATTGCTAAACACACCCGCCACCAGGTATTTGCCCGAGGTGGTGCTGTAGGTAATGGCATTAATGGCATCATCTGCCCCGGTTCCGGCCGGGTAGGTGGCATCAACCAGGCCGTTGGTACCAATGCGGGTAATGCGGTTGGTGTTTAAGCCCTGGTAAGTGGTAAAAGAACCTACCAATATAATTTTACCATCGCTCTGCATTAAGGCATCGCTAATGGGGCCATTGCCGGCAACCAAAGGCAGGTTGGCAGCTACGTTGAAATTATAGCTTGAATCCATCTTGCCATCGAGGTTCATTTTTAACAGGCCGTTTAGTTTGGTAAAGCCCACTACTTTATTATCGCGGGTAGAACGCTCGTAAAAAAACTCGGCGTAATTGTTAAAGCTACCCACGACATAAATGCTGTTGTTGTAATTAAAAACCTTGTTAACAAAGCCGCTTACCCCGCCGTTAAAGGTGGCTACGGTATCGTAAGAGTGATCGGAAGTTTTGCCTACCACTTCTACCCGCGACGAATCTAAAGAGCCATTGGCATTTAAGCGGGTTACCCCATTTATGCCCTGGCGGTTATTGTAATTGGTAAAGCTACCACCTACTATAAACTGACCGTTGGCTAATCTGAATATAGACGATATAGCGGCATTGGCACCTTTGCCGGTTGAAAAACCTGAGGTAATAAAACCATTGGCATTGGTTAATACAATGTTGTTGATGGGAGTTTTGGTGGTGGCTGCTGCCATGTAATTAGCAAAAGAACCTACCATAACCAGATTGCCGTTGGGCAATGGTAAAACCTGCCTGATGCTTGCAAAACTGGTGTTGGCTGCAAAGGTAGCATCTACCTCTACTTTACCCTCTACACGGTAAGCGGGACCAAAAAAGATCTGATCGCCAACAATAAGCGTGGTACCGCCGGTACTGGCCCCTACCGGAAAAAGTACGGTAATGGTTTTATCGGTTATTTTGGTAATGCTGGCCTGGGTATCGTTAATGTAAAACTTTACCTGATCTTTAAAAGGCATCAGCCCTGTTACCTCGAAGGTAATTTGCGTGGCTCCGTTTACCTGCTCGGTATCGGTTACATCGGAAGCGAATTTAATGCCCAGCGCAACCTTACCACCTGCATAGGGATCTTCGCTTATGGGGCTTTCCTTTTTACACGAAGCAAAGGAAAGGGCCAGCAGGAGCAGACAGGCCAGACCCGTATTTTTAGTTATGATTTGTTTATTTCTTAACATAATGCTGTTTTTATTAATTCCCAATTCCATTTTCTATCGCAATTGAGTTAAAATAGGAGCTGTTAAAGCCAAAAGAGTGCTTTTCCATTTTAAGTGCATGTACAATCCCGTTGGTTGGGTTGATATCGGATGAAGCTACCGGTGCGTTGATCCAGAAGGCCTGCGGGCGCGACATATCGGGGATGAATGAAATCATCAGTTGCCTGTAACCGGCGTATTTTACCCTTACCTCGTTGGCGGTACCGGCATTGGTTACGGCATCGTTATACACCACCCCAATGTTCATGGGGGCACTATTGTACGAAATATAACCCTGCCCCTTATAGGTGTTCAGCGCCAGCGTATCTACCTGGCTGTAATCTTTAAGGCGGTTGGTACCTTTAAAAATGTAAAGCGACAGGGCAGTTTTCCAAACCGCCGGTTTAACATCCGAAAGCTTGGTTACGGTATCTTTACCGGTTGAACGGAGCTCTTTGTTTAGTGTGCGGATGGCGCGGTTAATGGTTGGATCAGTCGGCGCAAAAAAGGTAATGTTATCGCTGCTGAAAGTACTTTCCATACCGGCCAGTTTAATTACCTGCGTTAGCGTATCGAAATGCAGGGGCTTGGCCTGGAGGTATTGCAAAATGGTGCCATCAAATTTGGCTTCTTTTACGCCTCCATCAATGTAGTGCTCGTATTTTTTGCAGCTAAAGGCTAGTCCTGTAAGTACAAGTGCCAGGCTCAGCAATAGTGTATTTTTGTTAAACTTATTCATGTTAAGTTATGCTTAATGGGTTAGCGCCAGTAATTGTTCAAAGTCATGTAGGGGTTGTTAAGGGTTGCACTGGCATCAATAGGCCAGGTCCACGCGCCGGCCTGAAATGCGGAGAACGAAAGCGGGTTGGGTGTAAACTTAGGATCGAGGATTTTGCGGGTGCGTACCAGATCGTAAAAGTGGTGCCCTTCACCCATCAATTCCTTCGCTCTTTCTAAAAAGATGGCGTCTTTAATTTTGCCCTCTCCCGGGTTTGCCGGATAAAGATCGGCACCTGCACGCCCCCTGATTACGTTGAGCAAGGTAGCGGCTTCGCCATCCCTGCCCAGTTCGGCCAGTGCTTCGGCATGCAGTAATATGGCATCGGCCAGGCGGAAAATGATCGGGTTATCATCACTAAACTGTACCAAAGCCGCACGGTTATAAAACTTATAAAACTGCCATAAACCGGTTTGGTCGTATATGTTTTCATCAAACCATACGGTTTTACGTTTATCGGTACCGCTTTCGGGATAAATTTTCTTCATAAAATCGGCATTGTACACCAGCTCGCTCACCGGCCTGTCGCTGCTGGCAAAGAAAGGATTGTGTACTACCGAGAAAGAGTATTTATAACGGAGTTTAGCCGTGTTTTCGCCGGTATTATCGCTCAGCTGGATTTCGAATAAACCTTCCTGCGATTTACCAAACATGATGAGGTAAGTTTGCTCAATGGGCAGTAAACGGTAGGCCTTTTCCTGGTCTACGCCAATATCCTGCAGTTCGTTGCCGAGCGCATCAACCTGGTTATAGTAGGCTGGGGCATTACCGGCATCAAAACCGGCACACCACATGTTCAGGTGCATCATTAAATCGATAGCACCACCACGCATGGCCCTGATGCCTTTGTAGGTTGGATCGTTGTAGGTCCAGGGTAAATCATTTTTTACCGCGCCCATATCTTCCAGGCAGCCTTTTAATACCTTAACCATGTTGGTACGCGGCAGTGCCTCCTGGTTGTAGGCTTCGGTATAATAAGGCACATCGCCAAACAGGCGCACCAAAAAGAAATACGACACACAACGCATAAATACGGCCTCGGCGATATACTGTTTCTTTTTAGCCGGCGAGATGGCTCCATCAGGCATGGCAGCTACTTCTTTAACCATAATATTGGCCGATTGGATAACCTTGTAAAAAGGCGCCCATTTCTGGATCAGGTCGTAACGGGAATTAAGCTGAAACCACTCGTTAATGGCATTGGCTTCGTAACCGGGTAAAGAGCGATCGGCACGGGCGGCAATGGCCATTTTAAGGTTGTTGGTAGCCATGTAGGTAAAATCGATCCGTGGCGGATAACCTTTGGTTGATGGGATGGCCCAGCCACAGCGGGTATCGCCAATTTCGAAAAGCACACTCTGCATCGTGGCTTCCCTGAACGAGCGGTATAATCCCATGGCAAAGCCCTCGGCATCGCCTTCGGTTTTCCAGTAATTGTTACCCGATAGTTTGCTTAATGGTTCTACGTTTAAGAACTTTCTACAGCTAAAGTTTACACTCAACAGCAGCAGTGCTGCCAGTAGATATATTGTTTTTTTCATTGTTATCCTGTTTATAATTGAATGTTTAAGCCCAAAGCATAGGTTCTGCGTACGGGGTAACCACCAGAGTTATCGCGGCCCAGCGAACTCACATTTTCGGGATCGGCACCCGAGTAAAAACTAAAAGTGTAAATGTTGTTGGCCGTAGCAAATACCCTTAAACTTGTAATACCAAGGCGTTTGGTTAACTGTGGCTTAAAGTTATAGCCCAGGGTTACTGTAGCCAGTTTCAGGTACGAACCATCTTCCTGAAACAGGGTTTGGTTGTAACGGAAAGGCAGAAACTGGGTCGATTTATCGGTAGCAGGAGCCTTATAGTTTCCATATCGTAAATAATCATAAGGATTAGGGTAATTGGCAATATCGCCCGATTGGCGCCAGATGTTATAGGCGCTGATGGGCACTAGGTTATTTGCCGAAAAAGGCGAAGCAAAATTCTGGAAGCTCGAAGCCAATGGGTTGTTCAGGATATCGCGGTGCCAGGTGTAAGCCATAATTACGTTAAGCGAAAAACCCTGGTACGATACGAAGTTGCTGATACCACCGTTGACTAAAGGTTGCGAGTTACCGGCACCCACCATATCTTTCGAGTCGAGCACGTAATCGCCATTGATATCGGCATAATACGGATCGCCTGCCTTGAAATACACGGGTGCTGTACCGTTAAAGGTATGGTAACGGGTACCATTGGCCGGGTTAACGGGTACCGCATCATCGGTAGCAAATACGCCTTTAAAATTATAAAGGATGTTGGTTAACGAGTTGCGGCCCAAACGGTACAATATGGCCTGGCCGGTAGCGCCACCATCCAGCAGCAACTGACGGGTAGCATCGGGCAGGGCGGTAATTTTTTCTTTGTTGTAGGCACCGTTAATGCTTAGGGTCCAGTTTACCTTGCTGGTAGCCGGTAATGGCCTAAAACTAAGCGCCAGTTCATAACCGTAGTTTACGTTGCTAACCTCGTTGGTTTTAAGTTTGGTAAAAGCGTTGTGCGTGGTAATGTTCTTTTCCCAAAGCTGGTTATCAACCATTTTGTAATAGGTATCGAAGGTTAGTGTAATGCGGTTTTTAAAGAGGTTTAAATCTAAACCCGCATTGTACTGCGTAGTAGAGGTAGGCAATAATTTAATGTTGGGCAGGTTGTTAAAATCGATTGCCGTAGTGGGAATCCCGTTATAATTGCCATAATAATCGTAAGTACCATTGGCATCGAATACACTACCTACAGGGGCAATATTTCTACCCCACGATACGCGGAGCATCCCTACATCGAGCCATTTGGAGTTGGCCAGAAAGTTTTCTTTATTGAAGTTCCATTTTAGCGCCAGTGATGGGTTGCGGGCCCAGGGTGCATTTAAACCGGTACTCGAAGTACCATCTAACCGGAAAGTAGCCTCGATAAGGTATTTGGTTTTGTAGTTGTATGAAAGACTTCCGGCCAGCGATGCTGCTCTGGCATCTGAATAGTTATCTAACACCCCACCACCCGAGCTTGATGCTGCGGTACCAAAAGGCCCCTGGTATTGATCGTTGGTATACTGATCTTGTTTAATGGCATGCGCCTGAAAATTGCGCACATATACTTCTGAGAAAACATAGGCACCCAGGTTATGTACGTCTTTTTGGAACGATTTGTTAAAGCTTAACATGGCCCTGTTGTAAAGCGTACTGCGCTTATCGTTGTACGAGTAAACACCTGCTACATTGTTGTTTAATATGGCTGGGTTAAAGGTTTCGGTGGTTCCCATCGAATAATCGTAACTGGTAATGTTAGAGAGGGCCAAACCGGTAAGAAACTCGTAACGGGCTTCTACACTGGTTTTAATGTTGCCGGCCTTATTGTCGTTATCAACAATTAAAGCACCTAAAGCGGCACTGCTGTTAATTAAGCTGGGACTGGGTAGCAAGGATGAAGAACCTGCACCCGAGGCTACACCGGTTTGCAGCAAACCATTGCCACTTCCCTTTTGGGTATTACCTAAACTGCTGGAGAGGATGAGGTTTACATTAAATTTAGGGCTGGGTTTGTAACGGGTATTCATGCTCAGCGAGTAGCGGGTAAAGCCGGTATTTTCCTGAATTCCCTTTTCATCGTAATAACCTACGTTAATTTTGTAGTTAAAAGAATCGTCGCCACCGCTGGCATTTACGTTATGCTGCTGGTTATAGGTAGAGCGGTAAAAAATGCTCTGCCAATCGGTAGAGTTGTTGTAAAAGGCATTTAAACTATCGGCCAGCATGGGGGTATTATCAATACTCTGGCGTGCCGAATACAGGTTAGTGCCATAGGTATAAATTTCCCAAAGCCTTAAATTGCTTTCGGCCGCACCACCAATTACCTGGCGGAGTTTAGGCGGGGTATTGAAGAAAAAGTTAGTGGAGTACTGAATAATGGGCGTTTTCGATTTACCTCTGCGCGTATTGATCAAAATTACCCCATAAGCACCCTGTGCACCGTATAGAGCTGTTGCACTGGCATCTTTTAAGAAGTTAATTTCCTCAATATCTTCGGGTGGGATTAGCGATAAAGGACTAATGCCCGGGCCATTGCTCGAAAAGCCGTATTGGTAATCGGTATTTAAATCAACCGGTACCCCATCAATTACGAATAAAGGCGATGTTGGGGTTAAAAAGGCGTTATCGCCCGAACCGGTAACACTTACACCTGATAAACCACGCATATTAATGGTTGGTGCTGCACCGGGGCTACCGGTATTGATCTGGATATTTAAACCCGGTACTTTGGCCTGAAACAACTCGGCCACGTTACTTACCGGCACATCCTGGATATCCTTCCCTTTTAGCGACGTTACCGCGCCCATTACGGTTTCTTTTGTTTTTTGGGCATATCCCACCACCACAATATCTTCAAGCGAAGTACGGTCTTCGGCCATTACCACTTTGAGATCGTTTTTGCCGTTTAATTTTACCACAACATCTTTATAGTTGAGGTATTTGAAGGTTAGCGTGGCATTATCGGCTACGCTAACTGTAAATGAACCATCATCGCGGGTCATTCCTATTGCGCGGGTAGCGGTGCTGGCCATAATGGTTACGGCTGGGATGCCATTGCCATCACTTTTATCAACCACCTTGCCCTTTACGCTGATGATGGTTTGGGCCGATACTGTGCCTCCCCATATTGCCAGCGTTACCAAAAGCAATAAATTCAGGATGTATTTTTTAGTCATATCTGTATTGTAAAAACTCATGTTCAACTTATTTTTCTGGGGGCTAGTCGTTCGTAAACCGCGGGTTATCTTTATTAAACCAGAAGATGACCTCCCAATCGCCTTTTTCGAAAATGGCGAAGTCTAAACCCAGGTTAGCTTCTGTCCTGAAGCCCCCAAAGCCAATGCGATCATAAGCGAAAGCCACACGGGCACGTGTACCCGTTGTGTTGGTGTAAGGCGTGGGGATGGCTACCAGTGGAATAGGATAAGCCGCATCGTATTTTACGGAGGTGGTACTCATTTTCATGTTAAAACCGTGTACGAGTTTGCTCCAGTTGGTAAGCTTAAATTTGGCCGGATCGATGGGTTTAAGCAGGGTATCTAAAAATTTAAAGGAAATGGAATTGCCTTCGCCCACTTTATTAAACAGGATGGTAATATCGCTGGCTCCCAGGGGCTGACCCGATTTATCGCCTACAATGCCAGTCATTAGCGTTGGATTAATGCTGCCGCCGGTATTGGCTCCGGTTAGCGGGTTAATGCGGTTGGGTTCGTAGGGCAGCTCTCTTTGCGGTTGAAGCACGAGGTTGTTAAAATATTTACGGCCGCCATTGTTCGATACTTCAACATCGAAAACGTAACCCGAATCGGGTAGTGCTTTTACAATATTGCTTTTGGCTTCGGCCCACATAATAAACTCGCCCGAGTGCTCGCCTACTTCAAACAGGGTGTGCTGCTCGGTGGTACGTTTGGCTTCAATTTCCTGAATCGATTTCTCGCTTCCATCGTAGGCTTTTTTCCATACGAGTACCGGAAAGGGTTTTAACAACTCGGGACTGGTAATGCCATCACTGTTGCGCATGGCAACAATTTTGAAGGTAAGTGGCAGCGATGAGCTTTCAATATTGAAATTATCGCCCATTAAAGTGGTACGGCCCAGTATGGGTTTGTAAACGGTTTGTTTAAACCCGGCGTCCTTATTAAAGGCGTCGGTATCGCTCGGCAATAACTTTTTACAACCCAGTATGGCCAATGCGCCAATGGTTGCAAAAAATAAGGCAATTGATTTATTTCCTGATATCATATAACTGGATGATTTATTTATTTAATCGGATGAGGAATTCGCCAAAACCAAATTCGTGCGAGGCCGAAAGCACGTGGATAATGGCATTATTGGTTTCGATATTTACCGCCTGGGTAGTGGCCGATTTCCATTCTTTGGTGTACTGCGAGTTTTTAATGTCGCTGTAAACCACTCCCTTTGGGCCGCCAAAAACATAACCACTGGCGTTCGAGTTCAGCTCTTGCGCATTCATGCCGTAGTTAAAGTGGGTGCTGGTTAAAAAAGCACCATCGGCAAAATGCAGGCTATCGGTAGTTATTTTGCTCTTTATAATGTAGCGGTCTAATAAAATGCCAAGCTGGTCGGCATCTAAATTGGCAATACCCAGTGCTTTTTTACTTTGGCTTAACCTGAGGTTGTTCAGTGCGTTTAGCGCCACCGAAAAATTGCGGTTGGTAAGCGAAAACAGGGTAATGGCTTTACTGTTGCTTAGGGTATCTTTTGCCCAGCTTACCCGCTCGCATACTTTAAGCAGCGAATCGTATTTGCCGGTTTGCGATTTGAGGTAAGCATAAGCATTGCCATCAAATACATTGGCTTCGTTCTCGTAATTGTAGGCGCCATCGTCTTTTTTGCAGGCAAGGGCAAACAGGGCAATGGCCATACAGCAGGCTATATTTTTAATTGTTTTTATCATCGTTACCTCCAATATTCGTTTTGTGTAATTTTTGCATTGGTGCTCAGCACTTCTTCGTCAATAGGCCAGTAAATGCCGCCTTTTTTAATCAGGTCGGTAAATTTGGGGTCGCTGTTTTTCAATTTGTTGTAGCGCACCAAATCATACCAGCGCCAGCCTTCGCCCATAAGCTCTCTGCGGCGTTCGGCAAAAATGGCGTCAATTAATCCGGCGTTAGTGCCCTTGTACAGGCCAATACCACGGCTGTTGCGCACAATGTCTAAAGCGTCGGTTGCATCGTCCATACTGCCAATTGCAGCAAGCGATTCGGCATACAGCAGCGTAATTTCTTCTATGCGGGTAAAAATTAAGGCCGAGCTATAAATGGCCAGTGTGCCATCGGTAGAGGCATTGCGGATGCACTTAATTTTGCTGAATACGGTATTTGAAGTGCCATAGCCACTGAAATAGTCGGATACAGGTAAACCGGTAAGCGGATCGAACCTGAACCTGAGGTCGTTTGCTTCGTTAAAGATGCCTGCAATTACATCATCGGGCATTTTAATTTGCGGTACCGCTTTTGAAATGATGGGGGCTGCCAGGGCAAGGTCTTCCATGTGGCCTACAGCACTCATTTCGGCAGTATTGTAGTTAAAGGGAAAGCCTACCAGTTGCGAAGCGTTATTGCCATAAAACAGGCCATCAACCTTGGTAAGGTTTTGCGTGGTGGTGTAAATGGCGCCACTTAAACCGAAATTGGTCATTACAAATTTCGAGTAAGCCACGGCATCGAGGTATTTACCTTGCCAGGCTGCAATATGTGCCAGAATAGCATAGGCCGAAATGCGGTTTAGTAAAATGCCATCCCAGTAAGGGGCTACTTTGCCATAGTAAGTTTGCTGGTTAAAACCGTTTTGCAAGGCACCGTAGCGGTAAGGCAGGGCGTTTACTGCGGCCAGCAATTCGCTGGTGGCAAACTGCAATACAATTTCTGATGCTACTTTAGGGCGCTCAATAAAATTACCATCGGTAGAAGCGGTAATCAGCGGAATATCGCCCCAGATCCGCGCCATATAAAAATAGGTAAAGGCTCTGAGCGCGCGCATTTGAGCGACATCAATTTTATAGTTTTCTTCGGTATATTGTTTGTCTGTTTTTAAAATTTCGCCGGCACGATCGATAAAAACTGTGCAGCTGTTAATTACGGCATAGAATTTACGCCAGTTGCTCAACGATTTTACTACGGGATAAGGTGCGTTTAAATTGTTTTCGGTAATGGCCTTTAAATCCAGGCGCGAGGTGGCTTTAAAATCGCCCATGCGTACATCGCCGTACAGCCAGTGAGCATTGTTGTCGGCAAGTGCAGCCCTGAGCAAACCGTACGAACCCAGCAGGGCCGAGCGGGCATCGGCTAAACTTTTCCAGTTATTGCTTTCGTTTACCAGGTGGGTAGAATCGATATCGAGTTCTTTGTTACAGCCCGATAGCAATACCGAACCGAATAGCATCAGCATCCCAATCTTTTTGATGAGTTTTCCGGATGGTTTTATTTTGTTATACATGTGGATGTGCTTATAAATCAATTTTTAAACCTAATGTGAATGTTCTCGGGATAGGCAGGCCGTAACCGGTATCTTCGCCAGTGTAGCTTACCAGTTCCGGATCGCCACCGGTATAACTTTTCAGTGTGTACAGGTTAAGTGCAGCGGCGTAGACATAAATTTTACGGAAGCTTTTGTTGAAGTACTTCAACCGCGAAATATCGTAACCCAGCGAAACCGATCTTAACCTGGCATAGGCTCCGTTTTCGATAAAAATATCCTGATCGGCACGGTATGATTGTACGGCACTCCAGGGATTGTAAATCGGGTAATCGGCTACGTTAATGCCTTTTTGCCAGAAAGTGATTTCGTTTACCGAGTTGATGTTGTTGTTACCGGTTTTGTTGATGAAATCGAGCTGGTTGGCTGCCGATTGGTTGATGATGCTTCGTTTTAAGGCGAAGTAGATGTTAAAATCGAGGTTGAAACCTTTGTAGCTAAAGTTGCTGGTAAAATTGCCGACAATACGTGGCATGTAACCGCCCATGGCTACTTTGTCGTTTTCATCGATAGTGTAATCGCCGTTCTGGTCTTTCCATTTCGGGTCGCCGCCATGCAGTTTCAGGCCTTTGTAGGTCATAATTTGGAAGTTGGCCGGATTTACAGGCACATCTACATCGGTTTGGTAAACACCCTGACTTTGCAGCACCAGAATCTGGTCGACTGGTTTACCTACGGTTAGTTTTTGGCTGCCGATGGTAATTTCCTGCAGGTTATTGGGCAGGGCTTTTAAGGTGTTTTGGTTAAAGGCAATGTTGAAATCGGCATTCCAGCCCAGTTCGCCAGCTTTGGCTTTAAGGATCTCGGCCGAAATGGCCAGCTCGATGCCCTTATTGTTTACATCCATACCGCTTTTATACTCTTTGGTATAACCCGATTCGGCATTTACCGGAACGCCCAAAAGCATGCGTTTGTTGGTTTTAGAATAGAAAGACAGGCGGGTTTGCAACCTGTTGTTTAAGAAAGCGGCATCGGCGCCCAGTTCAAGAGCCTGTACATAAGCCCAGGGGATATCGTAACCAACCCAACCCGAGCTATAAGGGCGCGAAAGGGTACCAATACCACCATAAGAACCTACTGATTTATTGGAGCTCCAGCCCAGATCGCTAACATATTGCGGGCCTGCGCCGTACATATCGGTAATGTTCAGTGTACCCAACCTACCATATGAGGCGTTTAAGCTTAAATTATTCAGCACCGCGCTTTTAAGGTATTTGGTAATGTCCCATTTGGTATTTACCGATGGCGAAAAGAACCACCTGTTATTGGCCTGCATGTTCGAGGCACCATCGGTACGGGCTACCAGGGTAGCAAAAAACTCGTTGTTCAGGGTATAATCAAAACTGCCGTATAATGAGCTGATGTTGATTTTTTGTTTATCGGTAAATTTTTTGGTAAAAAAGCCCTGAGGCTGTAAATAGTCGCCTTCGTTTACGTCGCCATCTACGCTGTTAATCCGGATGTAATCGCTGGTACCTTTATAGCCCTGCAGGTAGTTGTATTTATTTACATCGCGCGAAAGCGTATGGCCGAACAATGCCTTAAATACGTGGCTTTTGTTGACTTTAAAATTGTAGGCAATGGAGTTATCGATGTTTAAACGCTGGTTGTAGGCATAAAAATTAGATACGTAGTTGTTTCCATCCATTAAAGTGGTGGGATAAAACAAATCGCGCATGCCTTCATTGTAATCGAAAGAGATGCGGCTAATGAAATCGAAGTTTTTATACTTAGCACTGGCCGAGAATGAGCCTTGTATTACGTTATTGATGTTGTTATCGATGGTTTTGTTTTCGTACTCGCTTAAATAGTTGCCATAAATACTTTTATTGGGCGCTATTGGGCTAATGAGGTCGGGTACATACTGCATTTCGGCAAAACGATCGCGCAGTGAACGGTTGCGGTCGCGGTTTAGGCGCGTAGCATTTACCATAGTTGAGATGGTAAGCCATTTCAGCGGCAGCACGTTGATAAAGAAAGCGGCATTGTAGCGGTTCAGGCGGGTATCATCGGCATTGCCTGCATTGGTGGTATTGCCTGCAAAGAATCTGAAATTAGAGCGCGAGGTTCCTCCGGTTATACTGGCGTTAATGGTGTGTAAAGCCTCATTTTTATAGTAGAGGTCGGTCCAGTCCGATCGGCCGTAGTAGTTTTCGTTGGTGGCATCGGCCAGGTAAGCCGGGTACTTATCGAAATCTTCGGCGGTAGCATATTTGTTGTAAAAAATGCTGCGCAGCAAGCTTTCATCGCGGCCATTAGTGGTGCTTACCTTGTTTTTAGTGGCAAAACCGAAGTAGCTGTTCACCGAAATTTCGCGGTTACCCTGGTGTGCGTTTTTGGTGGTAATTAAAATGGCGCCATTAGCAGCCCGCGGACCATAAATAGAAACGGCTGCGAGGTTGCTGATGACGTTTATGGATTGGATGTTATCCAGATCGATAGCCGATAAGAGGTTAGTGGCCGGCCCTATTGGCGAAAAATCGTACTCCTGTACATTATAAACAAAAGGATTATCGCTGATTAAGGGAATCCCGTTAATAAAAACAGCGGGTTGCGACTCTGCAACGTTGGCTTTTGATAATAAAGGGCGGCTTAGACCCCTCAACAGCATCGATTGGCTGGCACTGCCCGGTTCGCCGGTAATTTCCTGCACATACAAGCCTTTGGCATTGCTTTTTAAGGCTTGTTGCAAGGAGATAAAAGGATATTTGCTTACCTGGTTGAGTTTTATAGTATCGGTATTTCTTTTGGATACATAGCTTACCAACACTACCGAATCGATAGCAACCGGCTGCTTTGCTTTTTTTGTGGTATCCTGAAAACAGGAGCCGGTTAAGTTAGCGGTGCTTTTTCCGTACGATTGAAGGTTAACCGCGCAGCTAATCATGGTGGATAGCACTAAAAATAAACCCATCTTTTTGGGGATGTTTTTAAATAAACACACCGGCTGAAGCGGATTAAGGCATGGATCCAATGCTTGATTTTTTTTGTTCATTTTATATCATGTTTGTTGGCTTGTCTGTTTAAAAAAGCAATAAAGTTCCCTCCACGCCTTTCGGCAGGGCAAAGAAATTCCCGGGCCACTATTGTGGTCAATACGTTAACAGGAGCATGAAAAGGGCCTGATGCCTGCTTTCCAATGTGCTGTTTATGTGTCGGGTAGAAACTGTTTTGCTGTTTTTACCTTTAAAACCTGGGGGCTTGCTTAATTCGGTTGTAAATTTTGGCCTGGAACTGAAAACATTAGGATTTTGGCATCGCCGCATACTCGTGTTGTTGCATCGGTTTGACGGTAAGGTTGCGCGGGCAACAGTACATCTGGCAACAAACAGCCGAAAGAAATTGGGATCGGAGCCTGGTAAACCTTCAGAAAGTCTTGCTTGTGAAGTAATGGTTTTTTCATAATCAATCGTTTTGGTTAATTTGTTTTATAAGCCAGCTTTTGGGGACTGCTGCCTATAAGGTTTTCATATCTTTCCCGAAGCCGGTAAGGATATGGGTTTGGTTAAATCAAAACTGCTATATTCTCTTTTAAAAAAAGATGAAAATCCTTAAAGAAAAGGTAGAAAATTGGGTATAATCGACTGAAAATCGCGTATTTAGTTCAAAATCCTGTTTGGCCATTTAATTTCGTTTGGGTGGATTGAAAAAACTGATTGGACTGACTTTATCTTTCGGCCCCTGCAGGATTAAATGCCGAAATTTAATTAAAACATAACCTGCAAGTAAAATTCAGGCTACATCTTTTTCCTTTCTTAGGGTTAAAAATTAATTATCTCTATGATCTGTCTGAAAGAATTTGAATACATCTACATCCGTCATTGGGAGCAACTGTATGCTTTCTGTTTTCGGATGACCAGGGATGAACAGCTTTCGCAGAATTTTGTACAGGATATTTTTACTGATCTGTGGGTGCGCAGGGCGGATGTAAATATCCTTTCAATAGAAAACTACCTTTTCAGAGCAGCTAAAAACCAGGTTTTAAAAGAATACCGTAAGAAAAAGATCGATACCACCATTATGGCAGATAATTTTGAAAGTTACCTGATTGATAACGTGGGTACCCTCGAAACAGAACTGATGGACCAGCTTTGTACTTTGCTGGAGCGACTGCCCGAAAAAAGGAAAGAGATTCTGGTAATGAACAAGATCAGGGAGATGGATATCGACGAGATTGCCAAAACACTTAACCTTTCCAAACAAACGGTTAAAAATCAGCTCTCTTCGGCTTTAAAGCAGCTTAGGTTCAACAGTAACGAAACCTCGGGATTGATTATTCCGTTTGGCATTTTCGCGTTAATATTGCTTAACCATAATTTAACAATTTTATAATAGCCTGCCATAGTACTTTTTTAAGCCCTTTGGTACTTATACCCGGATACAAGTACGATGGACAAAAAAGAAATGCACTACCTGGAACACCTGGTAGAAAAAGAAGAAAAGGGAACCATTAGCGAAGCAGAAAGCAGGCTTCTGGAGCGTTTTTTTAGTGATGAATATCAGCGTGCTGAATGGGATGGTGAGCAGATGGGTAAAAAAGCTGCTGTTTCGGCACAAATTTATACCCAGATTAAAAAGCGCGCCCACTTTGGCAAATCGTGGACCAGCTACATTAAATATGCCGCAGTTGCACTGGTTGCCTTAACGGTAGGTGCAGGGATCTTATTAAACTCTAAAATTAACCCCAAAGCCATTACGCTTAACACTGCGGGTAATATCGATTCGGTAAAGCTGGTTGATGGCAGTATGGTATACCTGGCAGCCTATTCCAGCTTGCAATACTCCGAACGTTTTGGGGGTAACGTAAGGGCAGCAACTTTACTGAATGGAAATGCCTTTTTTAAGGTGGCTAAAGATCAAAAACATCCTTTTATCATTACCTCAGGAGCAATTACTACTAATGTACTGGATGCCTCCTTTTACATTGACCTTGATAAAGATAAAGCCAGTGTAAAGGTAATTACCGGGCAGGTTAAAGTGGTTTGGGGTAAACAGGTGGCTTTTCTAAAGCCGAACGAAAGTGTGGTGTTTAGGCCTGGGGTGGGGTTGCGTAAAGTGCAGACGCGGGAACCCCTATCCGCCTTCGGCACCTTTCCCCTGAAAGAGAAAGGGTTCAAGAGAAACATTTATCGCATTCCCCTCGACCGTCATCCTGAATTCAACCGTCACCCACCACCTCGCCGTCACCCTGAACTTTCGCCCGGCCGGTCGGTCGGACGGGTGTTTCAGGGTCTCTTATTTACTGAGCTAAACAAAAAAGAGATGCTTCGCTGCGCTCAGCATAACAGAGAGATCGTTTAAAGGAGCTACGAAGCACGAACAAATGAGAGGTGTTGATCCCGATGAATCGCTCAGCATGACAGCAAGGGAAGAGTATACGCAAGGGGTTTCTCTGCGCCATGCTATCCGGCATAGGAGATTTTCGCAGGAAAAAGCACGAAAAACTTTGCACTACCTTTCAATGCCTGCAAACCCAAGGCAGGAGCAGGCGCGAGCGTTGGAATGGGTAAGAGGAGGCGCATAGAAACTGCCGCAATTCAGTTTTTCGTAGGTTTTTACAAGAAAAGATCCAGGCCTTGATTTTTGGTTACCTTTTTATCAAGAAAAAGGTAAGAGCCCTTCGGTGGCTAACCGAGGCAAGACAGCGAGAAAGGAAAGAAAATAGGGAAAGCGTTAAGATTCCCAATTCGTGGGACGGATTGGCTATTATTTTTCTAATGAGATTGCTTTGTAAGCTTCAGCTCGCACAGCCCTGCTTCGCAATGACGATCATGGTGTGTGAAATGACGGATTCTCTCTAACGTCGCCCTGAACTTCCGCCCGGCTGGTCGGACGGGTGTTTCAGGGTCTCTTAATAACTAGTGCGAGCAAAAAAGAGATGCATCGCTGCGCTCAGCATGACAGAGAGATCGTTGAAAGAAGCTACAAAGCACTAACAAATGAGAGGTGCTGATCCCGATGAATCGGGACAGCATGACGGCAGGAGGAAGAGCTTACGCGCGTAGGATCTGTACCGATTTTATATTGGGATCAAGCATAGCGATTTTAACTTTAAACCCCTCCTTTCAAACTATACACCTCCCCCTCATAACTCGGCTGCAACAACTTAACAGCCATTTTACTCTTTTGCCCGGTTTGGCAATAGCATACCACTTGCCTACCTGTGGGGATGCGGTCGATAGCGTAGGTTAAATCATATAGCGAAATATGCTTGCCACCTATGTTGTGCTCTTCGTGTTCGTAGGCTTCGCGTACATCAATTAAGAAAATCTCTTCGGGTTTTGTTTCCTGCCAGGTTGCTAAAGTTGTGCGGTCTATTTCTTTAACAGCTGCTTCGGTTTTTGGAGGCGTTGGGCTTGTAGCGTTTACATCAGCCTGGATGCTGAAAACGTATTGAGTATTGTTGAGCAGATCCACACGCATCAGTTTGCCTGCCAGCGTTTCGCCTATTCCGCAAATCAGTTTAATGGTTTCGTTAGCCATGTATAAACCAATCAGGCCAGGTAAGGTGCCTATTACGCCACCATCGGCACAGCTGATATCTTCGCTGGGTGGCTCGGGATATAAATCCCTGTAGTTTACGCTGCCATTGTGGTTAAAAACAGCAACTTGCCCTTCAAACCTTAAAATAGAGCCGAATACCAGCGTTTTGCCTAAGGCTACACAGGTATCGTTAACGAGGTACCGGGTATCGAAATTATCAGAACAATCAACCACCAAATTATACTTGCCACAAATCGCGGCGGCACAGTTAGTATCGAACCTTTGCACATAACTGTTTAGGCTGAGGTGTGGGTCAAGTAACTTTAGTTTTTCAACTGCTACAGCAGCTTTAGGCCGGCCAATATCGCTGGCATTAAACAAGATTTGCCTGTGCAGGTTACTCAAGTCTACCACGTCATCATCTACGATGCCTATTTCGCCAACTCCGGCAGCGGCCAGGTATTGTAACACGGGGCAACCCAATCCGCCGGCACCGATAACCAGAACTTTGGCGGCTTTCAGTTTTTGTTGCCCTTCTACGCCCAGTTCGGGCAAGAGCATTTGCCTTTGGTAACGTTGCTGTTCTTCTTTTACTAACATGATTTGTGGATCAAGCTCATATCCCAGTCTTTCCAAATGGGTTCGTAGCCCTGTTTTCTAATCATGGCTGCAATTTCTTGCGGCGAACGTTCATCTGAGATCTCAAACTGTTCTAATGACTGCGGCTCTACCTGGTAACCACCCGGATTGGTTTTGGAGCCCGCACTGATGGCGGTGATGCCGAGTTTAATTACCTGATTTCTGAAGGCCATGGTTTCGCGCGTAGAAATAGACAGTTCTACTTCGCTGTTAAATAAACGGTAAGCACAGATCAGTTGTACCAGCTCTCTGTCGTTCATGGCCACTTTGGGTTCTAAGCCTCCGCTAAACGGACGCAAACGGGGAAAGGAAATACTGAACTTGCTCTGCCAGTATTGTTTTTCGAGGTAAGATAGGTGTAGGGCTGTAAAAAATGAATCGGTACGCCAATCTTCCAAACCAATTAAAACGCCAAGCCCCATTTTGTGGATTCCGGCCTGCCCTAAACGGTCAGGGGTTTCCAGTCGGTATTGGAAGTTAGATTTTTTGCCCTTGGGGTGGTGTTTGCGGTAATCGTCCTGGTGGTAGGTTTCCTGATAAACCAATACGGTATTTAAGCCGTGCGGAATCAAAGTTTCGTAGTCGGCAACATCCAGGGGCTGCACTTCCATCGAAATGTGCGAGAAATGTGGGCTAATGAGATCGAGTACCTTTTTAAAATAATCGGTATGCACCGTTTGATTGGCCTCGCCTGTAACCAGCAGTACGTGATCGTAACCCATACCTTTAATTACAGCAGCTTCCTGCATAATCTCCATCGGGTTAAGCGTTCTGCGCCTCACCTTATTGTCGTAACTGAAACCACAGTAAGTACAAATGTTGTTGCACTCGTTAGATAGATACAGCGGAATGTACATCTGTATGGTACGGCCAAAACGGTCTAAAGTTAACCGCTGGCTGATTTGCGCCATATCTTCGAGGTAAGGTAAAGCAGCAGGCGAAATCAGCGCCTTAAAGTCTTCCAGGTTTCTTTGCTGTGCGCTCAAAGCATTTTCTACATCGGTAGCCGTTTTATCGTAAATACTGGCTTTTGTATTGTCCCAGTTGTAAGATTCGAATAGTGGATTAAAACTCATCGTCTAAAAATGCGGTTAGTGGACTACTGGCAGCGGCATAATGTTGCTGTGCGCCTAATTTAGCTTCGAAAGCCATTCTTCCGGCTTCTACTGCCAGTTTAAAGGCTACTGCCATGTCGGTTGGGTTTTTAGAAATAGCAATGGCGGTATTAACCAATACGGCGTCGGCACCAATTTCCATGGCTTTGGCTGCATCAGATGGAGCGCCTATTCCGGCATCAACAATAACAGGCACGCGGCTCTGGCTGATGATGATTTCTAAAAAATCGATGGTTCTTAAGCCCTTATTACTGCCAATGGGCGAACCTAACGGCATAACGGCGGCAGTGCCTACATCTTCTAAACGCTTACATAAAACCGGGTCTGCGTGGATGTAAGGTAACACCACGAAACCCATCTTAACCAGTTCTTCAGTTGCTTTCAGCGTTTCTATTGGATCGGGCATTAAATATTTAGGATCGGGATGAATTTCGAGTTTAATCCAATTGGTTTCTAAAGCTTCGCGCGCCAGTTGGGCGGCAAAAACCGCTTCTTTGGCATTGCGTACGCCCGAGGTATTGGGCAATAGGTTGATATGCGGATATTTGAGGTGATGCAAGATATCATCATCCTTGCTTTTTAAATCTACACGTTTAAGCGCTACGGTAACCAGTTCGGAGGCCGAAGCAATTAAAGTGCTCTCCATTTCTTTTGCCGAACTAAATTTTCCGGTTCCGGTAAAAAGGCGCGAGCTAAAGGTTTTATCTGCTATTTTTAACATAATTTTAAAGGTTGTTCAGGGCCAGTTTGCTGTTCATCTCAGCTAATATGGCGGGTGTTTGGGTTTGATTAGTAAGCACTGCCGATACGGCGATGCCATATACACCAGTTTCGAGAATAGCTGCAATATCATCGGCTTCGATGCCCCCAATGGCAATAATCGGCGTAGTAATACCTGCCCTTTTTACTTTCTCCATGAGCTTTTGGTAGCCTTCGAGGCCAACGATTGGGCTGAGGTTTTCTTTGGTACGGGTAAACCTGAAGGGGCCAAGGCCAATGTAATCGACCCCTTCGGCCACGCGTTGCAGAATATGTTCGAAGGTGTTGGCAGTACCACCAATAATCTGACCGGGATTGATAATTTGCCGGGCCTGGGGCACAGGCATATCCTGCAGGCCTAAATGAACACCAAAAGCGCCTGCGGCTTTGGCCAGGTGCGGGTAATCATTTACGATTAGTTTGGCATCGTATCGTTTGCATAGTTCTTGTGCAGCAAGTGCAAAGGGCAATATTTCGGCTTCGGGCAGGTTTTTAATGCGGAGCTGAATCCATTTTCCGCCCGCCTGAAGTACCTGCTCAATGGCATCTAAATGGGTGCCGGTTTTGGGTGCCTGCGATATGTATTGTAAAGGGTGGATCATTGTGCTAAGGTTTTGATTTGCTGACATGCAGCCTGTATTTTATTAAAATTGCTAAGGGCTTGCGATGGCTCGTTCCAGATGCTGCCTAAAAGCGCAATCCCATCAAAGTTCATGGCTTTTACCTGCGCTATATTGCTTAGATCGATACCCCCAAGCGCAATCAGTTTTGTACTGGCGTGTGTGTTTAGACTAAATCCCGGGTAGGCAATGCCTGCATATCCGGGTTTGGAAAGGCTGTTGAAAACGGGGCCAAAAAAACTGTAATGGTATTGGCCAATCTGATCAATTTCGGCTAGCTGGTGTATCGAAGTGCTGAAGGTGTAAGATTCGGAGAAATCGCCCACAGTACTGTTCTTTCTGAAATTTTCAGTATGATGCAGTCTTTTAATGCTGTAATCATTAGCCAGTGCGTGGAAGTGATGTAAAGCAACGCGATTGTGGTATTGGGGTAATATACCATCCATAAATTTACGGTGTGCAGCCTCATCTGCTTCTGGTTTACGCAAATGAAATACAGGTAAACCAGCATCGAAAAGCTGATTTACCAATAAGGCTTCGTCTTTTAAAATCTTTGGATGTGCAATTACAATCAGTTCCATTACGTCTTATGAATAGATTTCACTTCCTTTTTGGGCAAATTCTTTCGATTTTTCCTGCATCCCTTTCGCCAGCGCATCTTCGGTTTCGAGTCCTTGTTGCGCCGCATATTCACGTACATCCTGCGTAATTTTCATCGAGCAGAAATTCGGTCCGCACATCGAGCAGAAGTGGGCAATTTTAGCGCCTTCTGCAGGTAGGGTTTCATCATGAAACTCTTTTGCAGTATCGGGATCAAGCGAAAGGTTAAACTGGTCTTCCCACCTGAATTCGAACCTGGCTTTACTTAAAGCATTGTCGCGGTATTGTGCACCCGGGTGGCCTTTAGCTAAATCGGCAGCGTGGGCGGCAATTTTGTAGGTAATTACGCCGTCTTTTACATCTTTTTTATTTGGTAAACCCAGGTGTTCTTTCGGGGTTACATAACAGAGCATTGCGGTTCCAAACCAGCCAATCATAGCGGCACCAATGGCCGAAGTAATGTGATCGTAACCTGGTGCAATATCGGTAGTTAAGGGGCCTAAAGTATAAAAAGGAGCTTCTGAGCAATGCTCAAGCTGTTTTTCCATGTTGGCTTTAATCAGATGCATGGGCACATGGCCAGGCCCTTCAATAATGGTTTGTACATCGTGTTTCCAGGCTATTTTGGTGAGTTCGCCCAAAGTTTCGAGCTCCGAAAACTGCGCTTCATCGTTGGCATCGGCAATACAACCAGGTCTTAAGCCATCTCCTAACGAAAAAGCCACATCATAGGCTTTCATAATTTCGCAGATTTCTTCGAAATGGGTATATAGGAAGTTTTCTTTGTGGTGGGCCAAACACCATTTGGCCATAATCGATCCGCCACGCGAAACAATACCGGTAATTCTTTTTGCCGTTAATGGAACGTACCGAAGTAATACACCTGCGTGGATAGTAAAATAATCTACGCCCTGCTCGGCCTGTTCAATTAGCGTATCGCGGAAGATTTCCCAGGTCAGGTCTTCGGCTTTACCGTTTACTTTTTCCAGTGCCTGATAAATAGGAACTGTACCAATAGGCACCGGCGAATTGCGGATAATCCATTCACGCGTTTCGTGGATGTTTTTTCCGGTCGATAAATCCATAATCGTATCGGCACCCCACCTACAGGCCCAAACGGCCTTTTCTACCTCTTCTTCGATGGTTGAAGTAACTGCAGAATTGCCAATATTGGCATTGATTTTTACCAGGAAGTTACGGCCGATAATCATCGGTTCTAGTTCGGGGTGATTGATGTTGCAGGGAATTACCGCGCGTCCTGCAGCCATTTCGGTACGTACAAATTCAGGCGTGATGTAGCTTTTTGGGGTATTGGCACCAAAGCTGTTACCCGCATGCTGGTGATTCATTACCGCTTGCTGGGTGCCCAGCTGTTCGTTTATCAAATCAATCTGCTGGTTTTCGCGAATGGCAATGTATTCCATTTCAGCAGTAATTATGCCCTTTTTGGCATAATGCATCTGCGATACATTGGCGCCAGCCTGTGCCCTGTAAGGTTTGTTGATGTGGTTAAACCTTAAAACATCTAGTTTGTTATCGGCGAGGCGTTGTTGCCCATATGCTGACGAGAGCTGATCGAGTTGGGTTACATCTGAGCGGTCCTTTATCCACTGTTCGCGCAGGCGCGGCAAGCCTTGTTTTACATCAATAACGGCGTTAGGATCGGTATAGGGGCCACTGGTATCGTAAACGGTTACCGACGGGTTAGGCTCGGTTAAACCAAATCCGTTATGGATTTTGGTATCGGTTAAACGGATTTCGCGCATGGCCACCTGGATGTTGTGGATTTTTCCGGGCACAAATATTTTAGTCGATGCAGGGAAAGGGCTGCGGCTGATTACTCCGGTGTTTGGGGTTTTTTCTTGTTTCATGGTTGATGGGGTTTATCCGCCTTGGGTGGCTTTAATGAGTATAATCTGATCGCCTGGCTTTAGTGTATGTGCTGGCCAGCCCGATTTCGGTACGATGGTTTGGTTTACGGCAATAGCCAGCCCATTGGTGGTTGAAACGGCCAGATAGTTAAGCATGCGTTCGATGGAGCAGGCTTCGCCGAGAAAATGGTTTTGGTTGTTTATAGTTACTTCCATGTTTAAAAAAAATTGGAAAAACTATAGAGATTGCCCCTAACAGGGTATGAAAAGACGGCAACTGATGTTGCGCTCACTTTTCCCTTCGGCAGTACTAACTGCATCAGGTTCAAAGGGTATTTCTCAGCACTAGGCACCCCTAAAGTTTTTTTGTAAATATAGCGCATAAATTTACTAATGCAAATAAAAAATAAATTCGGCTTTCCGCGAGGTGGCTAATCTTACACTTTGTATGATTGGGATATTTGCATAGTTTTTGATCTTAAAAAAGGATTATATAGGTAAAATCTATTTTTAATTGTTTTAGTATAGTCAATAAGGATTCGTCATTGCGAGAAGGCTTTTTCAGCCGACGAAGCCTGCCTGCAGCAGACAGGCAATCTTACATCGTTATGTCTCGCATCGCCGAACCCCAAATGAATAAAATCCATCCGCAATAACTTCATTGCAACATTTAGCGGTATCTTCGTAGGCAATTTAAATCAAAGCGAATTATGGGGCAAACCTTATTACAACTGCAAAACGGCGAACTTAAAGGCTCGGTATCATTAAAACTATCCGAAAACCTAAGCCATTTTCCTTTAGAAATATTCGATCTGGCCGATACGCTGGAAGTGCTCGATCTTTCTTTTAATAAGTTATCTGCCCTACCGCCCGATTTTGGCCGCTTAAAGAAACTGCGCATTTTCTTTTGCTCAGAAAATCACTTTAAAGTATTGCCTGAAGTGCTGGCCGATTGCCCTCAATTAGATATTGTAGGTTTTAAAGCGAACCAGATCGAAACCGTGCCGGCAAAAGCTTTGAACCCTAACCTACGCTGGTTGATTTTAACCAATAATAACATTGCTACCTTGCCCGATGAAATAGGCCTGTGCTCCCGCATGGAGAAACTGATGCTGGCCGGCAACCGGCTGGCGGCATTGCCCGAAACGCTTAGCCAGTGTAAAAACCTGGGCTTGTTGCGTATTGCGGCAAATAAACTGCATGAGTTACCGCAGTGGATTGCCACCATGCCTAAGTTAGGATGGATTGCTTTTTCGGGAAATAATTTTAGTAAAACCCCTGCTGTTGAAAAACTTTCGGCCATCAACTGGCACGATCTTGAAATCAGTCATATATTGGGCGAAGGGGCATCGGGCGTAATTTCGAAGGCTAACCATAGCATTAACGATGAAATACAGGAAGTGGCAGTTAAGGTTTTTAAAGGCGATGTAACCAGCGATGGATTACCTGAAGATGAAATGATGGCCTACATTGCTGCAGGCTTTCACCCGGGTTTAGTTAACCTGATTGGGCACATTACTTTACACCCTGAAGATAAAAAGGGCCTGGTGATGGAGCTCATTCCACATCATTTCTATAACCTCGGTAATCCACCAAGTTTGGAAAGTTGCACGCGAGATGTGTTTCCGCCAGAGCGAATACTCACCGAAAAGCAGATTTTAGGCATTGCGCAAATCATCGCTTCGCTGGCGGCGCAATTGCACAGCGCAGGCATTATGCATGGCGATTTGTATGCCCACAATACCTTAATTGATGAGGATGGAAGTGCGTTATTTGGTGATTTTGGCGCAGCCAGTTTTTATAACCAACTTAATGCCGAAATGGTTTTTGCTTTAGAACGGATTGAAGTGCTGGCTTATGGTTATCTGCTCGATGATTTGCTTAGCCTGTACCGCCAACCTGCTAGCGGAAAAGCTTTGGAAAGTATCGCTGCATTGAGGAACACCTGTTTGTTACCTGACCCACAAAAACGCCCAGGCTTTAAAGAATTGACAGCTGCATTGGCTGAAATTAGCTAGTCCTGAATATTTTCAAGACTAGCTGTAAGTAGTTTTCTATCTGTTGCTGGTAAAGTTAACCATCCATTGGATGCCGAATCTATCCTTAAAACTACCAAAGTAATCGCCCCAGAACATATCGTCCATTGGCATTTCAATGGTTCCTCCTGCCGAAAGGCCATTGAACAACCTGTCAGCATCTTCGCGACTTTCGGCCTGTAAATTAATGTACATATTGTTCCCCTCGGTAAGCACATGGCCTGCAGAAGGTACACAATCAGACGCCATTAAAATGGTGTGTGCATTAATTGGTAGTGCCACATGCATTACGCGGTTTTTTTCTGCCTCTGATAGTTTATCGCTTTCTGGAGCATCGCCCATTCTTGCAAAAAAAGTAAACTCACCTCCAAAAACAGATTTGTAATGGTTAAAAGCTTCTTCGGCTTTGCCATCGAAGTTTAAATAAGGGTGCATTGTTGCCATAATGTTTTTCGTTTTGTTGATACTAAATTACAAACTTAGATAGGGCTAAAATGGGTGCAGTTGAGACAAAATTGAGGGTGTTTTTGACCTCTTACAATATGATGGGAAATGCTCCTGCGCGTTAATATTGGCTTTATTCATTTTAACTGCCAGCCGATTGTAAATTGCTATTTTTCAGATGAATAAAACTGAACGGGAATAGTTCGGTAATCTTTATGATATTTGTAGCGAGGGTATTAAACATCATTTAAATTACTTCTCAATCGTCCCCCAAAAATAATTTAACAAACACGCTCTCAGGGGCGTGTTTTTTTTTAAAATAAAAAAGTCTTTCATTGCTGAAAGACTCCGTTGTTTTAATCTAAATCGTCCCGTTGATTTAATTTAACGGTATAAATATAGTTATCAACATGTTACGATCAAATTAAAAGGTAAAAATACCCTAAAGGGTGTAAGGGTTTTTACTACACTGGGGTTTGCATATTTCGAGAAAACCAACGTTTGTGCGCATAATTTTTCTGAATAAGAGAAGAAAATGAAGAATTTACTGCATAGTGTTTTTAAAGAGGCTATAAATCACTAATTTGCGTTAACTCTAATCAACGTTTATGCACAAGAAACTCTTACTCATCTGCTTCATTTCCTTTTGTTTTATTCATAATGCCAAATCACAATTTAAGTTTAATGGTGATTTTGAAGATCTTAATCCAGGTACCAAAAAACCTGTTTCATGGCTGCTTTCTTTTTATAAGGATCAGGAAAAAGCCTATTTAGTAGAGGCCGATAGTAGCGTAAAACAATCCGGTAGATACAGTTTATTGATTAAGAAGATCGACAAAGGGGCGGAATACGGAGTGTTTGATCTTCCAATAAACGAAGTATTGCTGGGCAAAGAAATAGAATTAAAAGGCTATGTTAAAACAGAAAATGTAACAACCGGATATGCAGGTTTGTGGATGAGACTGGATGGTGAAGATAAAAAAATGATGGGTTTTGATAACATGGAAGACCGCGGCATTAAGGGAAGTACCGATTGGAAAGTGTACAGTATAAAGCTAGCTTATAAAGGCGACGATGTTAAAGCGATACATGTTGGTGGTTTATTAGTAGGTGATGGTAAAGCCTGGTTTGATCACTTAGAACTTTTGATTGACGGGCAACCCGTAACGCAGGCTAAAATTAAGAAGAGAGAAGTACTAAAAGGAGAATTAGATACGGCATTTAGTACAGGATCGCAAATTAGCCAAATTGAACTCAATGCCCAGAAAACAATAAATCTAACGTTAGCTGGACAGTTTTGGGCTTTTTTGAAATATCATCATCCAGCTGTTGCCAAAGGTGATTATAATTGGGATGCAGAGCTTTTCAGGTTTTTACCTTCGGTAATAGCAGCGAAAAACAACCGTGAGCTAAGCACTGTTCTGGAGCAATATTTAGACCGTTTGCCTAAGCCGGCAATATGTAAAAGCTGCGCCAAATCTGATGCTGAGAAGTATGAAATTGCACCTGATTATGGCTCACTTCTTAATGGTTCTGTTTTGCAGCAATCACTTAGTGATAAACTTAAATATATCAGAGATAACCGCAATATAGATAATAACTATTATGTAGAGCTGGAGCGTCAGGTAGGAAACCCAAAGTTTAAGAATGAAAAAGCTTATGCTACAATGGTCTATCCGGATGCTGGTTATCGGCTGTTATCTCTTTACCGCTACTGGGGGATGATCAATTACTTTTTTCCATACCGGGATATTATAGGTGAAGATTGGAATAAAGTGATTACATCGGCATTACCAGGCTTTGTTAATGCTAAGAATGAGAAAGACTATGCTTTAGCGGTTTTAAGCTTAATTGCCCGCGTGCATGATACGCATGCTAACTTATGGTCAGGGAGTGCGGCGCTAAATCAGTTTAAGGGTAAATTTGCCGCGCCTTTTCAGGCCAGGTTTATTGAAAATGCACTCACCATAACGGCTTTGCATACCGATACATTAGATGTGAAAAGCAAACTTGCTTTAGGAGATGTGATTGTGAAAATTGATGATAAAGATGTGGCTGAATTGATTAAAACTTATCTGCCTTTAACACCCGCATCCAACTATGACACCCAATTGCGCGATTTGCCGGTTAATTATTTACTTAGAAGTAATAACACCTCAATTAAGATTAGTGTAAAAAGGAACAATAATATTTTTGATTATACCGTGCCTATGGGCAAACTGATGTTGGCTTACAAAAATCCATCAGCCGAACAGGCACAGGCTTTTAAGCTACTGAACGATAATACGGGCTATGTTTATCCTGGTAAGTATAAAAATGCTCAATTACCAGAAATAAAGAAGCTCTTTGCCAATACCAAAGGTATTATAGTAGATATGCGCTGTTATCCATCAGAGTTTATGCCCTTTACCTTTGGTAATTATATTAAGGGAGAAAAAAGTGCTTTCGTTAAGTTTAGTATTGGCAATGTTGCCTATCCGGGCTCTTTTAGCTTTAGGCCCGAATTACAAAATGGTCAGTCATCAAACGATGCTTACAAAGGTAAGGTTGTGGTAATTGTAAATGCAAGCAGCCAAAGCCAGGCAGAGTACACTACTATGGCTTTTCAAAGTGCAGGCAATGTAAAAGTAATTGGAAGTACAACTGCTGGTGCCGATGGAAATGTTTCATCCATTGTGCTTCCGGGAGGTTTAAATACGATGATATCAGGTATCGGTGTTTTTTATCCTAATGGCACGCAAACCCAAAGAACTGGTGTAAAAATCGACCATAAAATTTACTCAACCATTAAAGGCGTTGAGGAAGGAAGAGATGAGCTATTAGATAAAGCCATTGAAATACTTAATACGGCCTGGTAAGGATTTGACATTAACTACAATGGCAACCTTTTAATTTGCCATTGTAGTTTCCGATACTTTCACCATTATACCTAAATAGTTTTATCGGCTTCTATAGCCCATTTATAACCGGGAATAGTGGCCAGTAATAAACCCGATGCACTTACTACAAAAACAGAGTAATTAAACGGTGCCCTGTAATTGGCAAATGTTAACATGGAGAGGGCAAACATCAGGGTAAGCAGAAAGCTTCCTATTGCTGCAAGCCTTATTTTGTAGCCAATAATGAGTAAAATGCCAAAAACTAATTCGCCGGCGGTGGCAATTATGGCCATGAAGTTAGCTAGTGGTCTGCTTAAGTAGGGCATTAATGAATTGGTATAATCTAAAAATATACTCCAGTTGCCCCAGCCAACCGTAGGGTTGCCCGGCGCGCCTAACCAGCTAAAGCGATCCATAACAGGTAATATAAAGCCTATGCCCAGGGCCAGGCGAAGAAATAATTGCGGAAAATGTGTGCTGTTTTTCATTTTGTGGGATAATGGTTTAAACAGCAAATTAATATCTGCAGATCATATTTTTCTTAAACTAGATTAAGAAATGAGCGTTTATTTATCTTATCGTCATGCTGAACTTCTTAAAAACACTCCACTTCCCAAAAACGCTCCCAGCTTTGGCCGGCTTCGAGTTTGATAATCCCTTCTTTGCGTTCCAGGTCCTGATCGTGATTTACGCCATCGGCTACGCCACACCAGGGTTCTAAACAAACAAAAGGTGCATCAATAGCGGCCCATATACCAAAGAACGGAAAATCTTCAAAGTGGAAATGTAGTCCGTAATCGTTTTTATTGTTCAGTAGACTGATGCAATTGCTCTGTAAGGTTTTAAAAACCAGCGCATCGTTGTAAAATAACTCATGTTTGAGGTTTAATTTATGCCCGCTCAGTTCAATATTTTCGGTTTCGTCTGAAACCAGACCGTCTTCCAGTTTCCACGAGGTTAGCCTGTTGTCGGTATTAAAAGCCAGATAATAATCTTCGTATGTGGTATTGGGTGTATTTGGAACAGCAAAAGCCGGGTGTGCCCCGATAGAGAAAAGCAATTCTTCTGTTCCGGTATTAATTACCTCGTAGGTTAAGTTCAGTTTTCTATCAATTAAGGTATATTTCAGTTTCAGTTCAAAATAGAATGGATAAACTTTTAAGGTTTCGGCATTTTGAGTTAGCGTAAAAACAGCCTCTGTTTCGGTGGTTTGCTCTATATCAAAAACATAATCGCGCGCAAAACCATGGCGTGGTAGCTCATAATTTTTACCCTTATAATTAAAGCTATTGTTTTTTAAGGAGCCAACAATCGGGAACAATATAGGGCTATGCTTGCCCCAATATTTTGCATCTGCACTCCACAGGTATTCGATGTTGGTTTCTTTACTGTACAAGCCTTGTAATTCAGCACCTTTGGCCGATAAGCCAACTTTTACGTATTCGTTCTCGAGAGTTATCATTTGAATCTAAATTAATAAATAAGCTTCGCTTTGAAAATTTCTTTTTTTATAATTTTGAATATTAACCAAGGCGTTTAGTCCAGGTTATTAAACATTATTCTGCTCAACATTAAAATCATAACGCTATGTCGGTAGATTTAACAAAATTATCGAACCCAAAGGTAAAAGCTGCAATAGTAGCTTTACAAAAAGGAGATGAAAAAATCTGGTTCCCCTTGTTTGCCACGGAAGTTGCTTTTTACGATGATGGAAATCAGATGAAGTTTATTAATTTCTTTAAAAAAGCATTGGGCCGCGAGCGCTTTACCCGTATAGATAAAGTTGAAAATAACGGACTTGATGTATATGGGCATTTCCATTCCGACCAATGGGGCGATTTTGCCACCTGTTTTAAGTTTACCATAAACAAAGAAGGTAAAATAAGCAGACTGGCCATTGGGCAGGCGGCAGATTAATCCCAAGCCTATAGTCGCAGATCTGACTCCCGACTATAGACTTTGGACTCCAGACTTCCTGCTAGCCCCTTTCTTCCCAGATACAGGCAATATTAATAATGGTTTGTACCGCCTTTTCCATATCCTGAACACTTACCCACTCCTGTTTACTGTGGAAAGCATGCTCGCCGGCAAAAATATTAGGACAAGGTAGCCCCATGAAAGAAAGTCGCGAACCATCGGTACCGCCACGGATACTTTGCTGTTTTGCCACCACTCCTGCCCGTTCAATGGCTTCGATACCATACTGCACAATTTTAGGATGTTGATCTAAAACCTGTTTCATATTGCGGTATTGCGCCTTGATTTCGAGTTGATAACTAGATTTAGGATATTTCGACAATACCTTTTTAATCGTTTCTTCTAAAAAAGCTCCGTGTTCTGCCAGTTTTTCGTTAGTAAAATCGCGGATGATAAATTGTGCTTCGGCTTCTTCTACCTGGCCGCTAATACTTACCGGATGGATGAAGCCTTCTTTTTGATGGGTGGCTTCGGGCGTAAGCGTATCTTTGGGTAGAGTGTTTAAAATTTCGGCGAGGATTTTTATCGCGCTTTCCATTTTGCCTTTTGCAAAGCCAGGATGTGTACTTACCCCGTAAATGGTAAGGGTGGCACCATCAGCCGAAAAGGTTTCGTCTTCAATTGATCCGAGCGTTTCGCCATCAATGGTATAGCCAAAATCAGCCCCTAATTTTTTCAGATCGGCCTTATCAACACCGCGGCCTATTTCCTCGTCAGGGGTAAAAAGCACCTTAATTGTGCCATGCTTTACCTCGGGGTTTTTCATTAAAAAAGCAGCGGCTTCCATAATTTCAGCAAGGCCGGCTTTGTTATCTGCGCCCAATAAAGTAGTACCGCTGGCGGTGATGATATCGTTGCCAATCTGGTGTTTTAAGTCTTTATGATCAGACATTCTGATCACTATTTTGTTGTCATCAGGCAATACCAGATCCTGCCCTTGATAATTGTCATGAATAATCGGTTTCACGTTATCTCCGCTACAATCGGGCGAAGTATCCATGTGGGAGCAAAAGAAAATTACTGGTAATTTTTTATCGGTATTTGATGGGATGGTTCCGTAAACATAGCCGTTGTCATCCATTTCTGCATCAGAAACGCCAATTTCGAGCAACTCTTTAACCAACTCCTGTCCTAAGTTTTTTTGCTTTAGGGTAGATGGGCAAGTTGGTGAAGCCGGATCAGACTGCGTATCTATTTTAGCATATTTGATAAATCTCTGTTCTAAAGATTTGTTAAAGTTTTGGTAATTACTCATAATTCAAAGGTAAAAGTTATAGATATTCAATAATCATATTATTTTTGTAAAAAAACAATATGATTTCGAACCTCTTGAAAGTTACTTGCTTAGCCGTTCTCCTTGTTTTTATCGGAAGTTTTTCTTTTGCTCAATCCAATTATTTCAAGCTTTCGTATGGTTTAGGTGCTGGTATAAACCGGTCGTATACCGACGTGTACGAAGGGAGCTTTGGTTACACCACCTATGGTACGCTCGATTTTCATGTTACCCCTTTTGTAACATTGGGTTTAGAAGCCCAGTATGGCCGTGTACAGGGTGGCGATATTGTTACCGACCCACACAACCGCCAGTTTATCAATCAATACACTGCAATTTCGGCTAATGCCAAGTTAATGCTAGGCGAAGTTGTTAATTACGATAAAAGTGAATTTTTGTACAACATCAGAGGCTTGTATTTAGGCACTGGTATTGGCGTAATTAACAACAAAATGACCGATATAGTAAGATATAAGCCAAGCTGGGCTGCTTATGATCCGGGTTACGGACCTTTTCCGGGTGAAGATAAAAGCTTAAACCTGCTGGTGCCCATCAATTTTGGCTTCAATTATTACATCGAAGATGGTTACGGTTACATGCGCTATGTAATTAACATCAATGCACAAAGCAATTTTACTTTTGGTGAGGGTTTGGATGGTTACAACGATTCGAGTACCAAGTTTAAAAACTATTCGCCAGATGTGTATAATGCCTACACCATTGGCTTTAAATACTTTTTCGGGAAGATTAAATCTTATCGAAAAACACTTTAATAACCGTATTTCCTGACTTTCAGGTTTAACAAGGTTTGGTTTATAATAACTGAAACATCAATTTATACTATGAAAAAATACTTTGTGCTTTGTTTTTTATTTTTTGGAATAAAAGTACAGGCACAAAAAACACCATTTGAGCTTAGCGGTAAGAAAGAAACCACCACCTACACCGCTGCTATTACTTATTACCAAAATCTGGTTAAAGGCTGTCCGGAGGCAAAACTGCTCAGTTATGGTAGTACTGATTTCGGCAAGCCACTGCACTTGCTTGTTTTATCGAAAGATAAAGTTTTTGATCCAATTGCCATCAGGAAAAGCAATAAACGTATTTTGCTAATCAATAACGGTATTCACCCCGGCGAACCCGAAGGAATTGATGCCTCGATGATGCTGGCGCGCGATCTGATAAAAGAAAACAAGATCCCTAAGGACGTGGTAATCGCCATTATTCCGCTTTATAATATTGATGGCAGTTTTAACCGTACAGGTACTTCGAGGGCCAACCAAAACGGACCTGTTGCTTACGGATTTAGGGGTAATGGCAAAAACCTCGACCTGAACAGGGATTTTATTAAAACCGACTCTAAAAATTCGGCTGCTTTTCAGTTGATTTTCAATACCTGGCAGCCCGAAATATTTGTGGATACGCATACCAGTAACGGAGCCGATTATCAGTATGTAATGACGCTCATCCCCACCCAAAAGGATAAGCTGAATGGTATTTTATCTAATTATTTAACCCAAACGTTAGTGCCCGGTTTATACAATCGCATGGCGCAGCAGGGTTACCCGATGGTTCCTTATGTTAACTCGATTGGCGAAACACCCGAAAGTGGAATTACCGGTTTTATCGAATCGCCACGCTATTCAACAGGTTACACTACCCTGCACAATACTATTGGTTTTATGCCCGAAACGCACATGTTAAAATCGTACGATTTAAGGGTTGATGCCACTTATAAATTGCTACTGGCTTATGTGGATATTGTAGCACGCGATGCCCGGATTATTGGCGAAAACAAACAAAAAGCAGATGCTTTTGTGGCGGCTCAGCAGGAATTCCCGCTGGATTGGAAACTGAATAAAAGCGAAGTAAACGAATTGCAGTTTAAGGGATTTGAAGCTGGCCAGAAGCCTAGTGAGGTAAGTAGCGCCGACCGTTTGTATTACGACCGCAGTAAACCTTACACCAAAACCATTAAAGAGTGGAATAAATTTGAGCCGGCCATTACTGTTCAGAAACCCCTTGCCTATATTATTCCTAAAGCCTGGGATCGGGTAATTAATTTGTTGAAATTGAATGGGGTAAAACTAAAGGAAATAAAAGCCGACCAAAAAATAGAAGTGGAGAGTTATTACATTGGAGAATTTAAAACCAGCACTCGTCCTTACGAAGGACATTATCTGCATTCGGCGGTAAAACTGAGCCCGGTAAAACAAAACCTGCAATATTATGCAGGCGACTTTGTGGTGTATGTAAACCAGCCCGGCAATCGCTACATTGTAGAAACCCTGGAGCCGCAGGCTATAGATTCTTATTTTAACTGGAATTTTTTCGATTCGATTCTGGATATGAAAGAGCATTATTCGGCCTATGTTTTTGAAGATACGGCTGCCGAACTGTTGAAGAAGAACCCGGAATTAAAAGCAAAGCTGGAGGCTAAAAGAGCCTTGGATGCTGATTTTGCAAAGAATGGGCCTGCACAACTTGACTTTGTGTATAAAAATTCTGATTATTACGAAAAAACACATAACAGATATCCGGTAGCACGTTTGCTTACTGCTATTCAATTAGATTTAAAATAACCCCCAATGGAGTATTTCAATATTGCACCAGTTGCCTCGTTAATTTTTGTTTTTACCATTATTACGAGCCTTTATGCCTTTTACGATCATAGCATTTACGGCAAATTTATGCTGCACCCCTACAGCGTATCAAAAGGGCATAAGGTGTGGACGGTAATTACCAGTGGCCTCATCCATGCCGATTGGATGCACCTGATTTTTAACATGTTTACTTTCGTGGCCTTTGCCTTTACTTTAGAGCAACTATTGGGTAGCTTTAAGTTTGGAGTGTTGTATTTTTTGGCATTGATTTTAAGCGATTTGCCTACAATCTTTAAACACAAGGACAATTTTAACTATAATAGTTTAGGAGCCTCAGGTGCCATTAGTGCTGTGTTGTTCAGCTTTATATTGTTTAATCCGGTTTCGAAAATTTACATCATGTTTATTCCCTTCGGAATTCCCGCATGGATTTTTGGCATCATTTACCTGATTTATTGTGCTTACGCCTCCAAAAACTCGCGCGATGGCATTAACCACGATGCACACTTTTTCGGTGCTTTAACCGGTTTAATTTTTACCATTATTTTTGTTCCGGGCATTTTGCAAAACTTCTTTACCCTGCTGACAGGATCAAGATAAGAATATGTAAAATGGAAGATGTGAGTTGGAATTACGAAATCAATTTAACCACAGAGGCCACTGAGTTTACACCGAGAAAATGAGTTTGATTCTGCGCTTATCTGTTTAATCTGCGGGAGGATGAAAAATGTAAGATGTGAAATGGAAGATGGAATGGCCGGCCATTTTAATACAGAGACCACCGAGTTTACTCAAAGGAAAATGAGTTTGATTCTGCACTCATCATTAAATTATACTCCCTGCTCTGCGTTTTTTCTTTGTGTGCTTTGTGGTTAAAAAATAGACAAGTAATTTAACTTGTGGAGTGAGATTCTTCACTTTGTTCAGAATGACAGCTAATACGCCTGGCTCTGTGTACTTCGTGCTTTTTCTTTGTGTCCTTTGTGGTAAAAAATAGAAGTTACCTACCCTGCATTCGGTAAACAAGGGTTTTCGAAAAAGCTCATCGGTTGCTCGGGGTTTTTAATAATCTCAAAAACCACGTAACCCCATGGTTTCCAGAAATTTTCTAACACCTGCGCATATACTTTATGCTGCCAAACATCAAACAATGGTTTACTCATGTTGCCGCGTAAAGGCATGGCTTCAATGTAAGTGGTGCCATCAACCGGCATAAAAGTATATTCAGGTAAACGGTTAAACAGGTAGGCCGAATAATAAAAACGAGCCGTTACTTCTTCAAACTGTTCTGCAGTTAAGCTTTTTCCAGCAATTTGGTCAACAATTTCCTGGTGGTAGCGTTTATTGGTTCCGTTATCCTGCAGGCAGGCAATAATCCCGAAATCTTTCAGCTTTAACGAAAAAGTAAGCGTATTAATCTCATCGCGAAAACTAAATGGGGTTTCCTCGTTTTCGAGTTTAACTACCGTGATAGACCAGGGCGTAAAATCTTCAAACTCCAGACTGGTGTACAAATTCTGCATCATGAAATTCAGGTTGGCAAATTTCATCATTAATGATTGCGACATGTTTAAACCATCGGCAGTCATTTCTTTCCGAAGTGCAGCATGCATTTCGATGTACACAAAGCCGTATAAAAATTTGCCGATCCAGTTAAATAAATCAAGCTCAGGTAGGGCTGCAACAGCCTCATAACCTTTGGCAAAAGCCGCTTCTATTTTACCTTCCAGTGGATTTAAAAACTGCTCGTTTACCTCACTGTTTACTGGAATAACGAGCGTATTGTACGCGCGAATACTTTCATCCAAAAACTGGATTTGCTCTTCGCCGCTTAAACCTGCCTGCGCCAGTAACCATTTTGGGATTAATGGAACCTGTACAACTGGTGTATTAAAGGTTTTGCCACTTAGGAAGCAGATTTTGTATAAAAAATCGAAGCTTTGGAAAGGATTGTATAAGCCGGTATTCATTGCTGCAATATTAGCCATTATATTTTTAGCGCTTTATACCGATCTTTTATTTTAACGCTGCGATTACTAAATTTAAAGCATCAATTTCCTATTTCCACTTATTTCAGCTTTTTGGCGAGGTCTAATTTTAATTCTTTGATGCCTTTTGCCACTAAACCAGCTATCTGTTTGGCACCTTCGGGGCTTAAATGCGTATTGTCTTTCTTCCCGTTGGGATAATTTACGTTTCCTGAATCAACATGGTTAAATAATTTGATTGAGGGTTCTTCGCCTAAGCGGTTTAACAAACTTTCGGTTTTAGCCAACATATCAATTAAAGGTACCTGTAGCGAATCGGCTACCTGACGGGTAATGAGCGGATAATCGCCATGCGAATCGATTAATACACCATTTTTAAAGCTTCTCCTCGAAATGGGGGTAAGCAATACCGGCAAAGCTTTTTTGCTTCGGGTTTCTTTAACGTAGTTAATCAGGTTGGTTTTAAAATCGGCCAGCGAAACACCAACTGTGGGTTTATCTACTTTTTCGTCGTTATGTCCAAACTCGATAAAAACGTAATCACCCGGGTTTAGCTGCGCCAGAATAGGATCCCAGCGTTTCTCTGCACGGAAAGATTTGGTGCTTCTTCCGTTTAAAGCGCGGTTATCAACGGTAACATCTGCCTTAAAAAATGATTGTAGCGCCATGCCCCAGCCGGTTTCGGGGTATGCTTTAGGATCTTTATTGGCCGCGGTAGAATCGCCAATAATGTACAGCGTAGTTTTCTTTTGAACCAATGTAAAAGATAGCGTGGCCGTTAATGTGGCGAGCGCAAGTACCAGGTAAAACTTATTTCTCATGGTTCATTAATTAACTTTGGGGTTCCAGTTGTCTTTTCCGCCCAGAATGTTTTTGAGGGTATAATTTTTCGCTGCTTTATCGCTCAGTTGCGCCGTCCAGCTTAAGCGGGTTTGGGGTGATGCCCCTGCACCTGTATTTTTATATTCTGCATAAAATACAGTTTTCTCTTTATCCGGAAACATTTTGTCGCCTTTCCAGGGATTCCAGCCCTCGGGTGAAATATGTTTGCCTAAATCGCAGTGCATAAAAACTGTTTTGGCATAAGGTCGCCAGGGCCGGCCAAGATATGCTTTGGTGACAGCCTGATCGGCAATGAGTTTACACTGCATAAAAACGAAGCCAAAAGGCTGATTGGCTGAAGTAGCGGCCGCCGTAACGTAAGAATCGGTTAAGCTTTTAATGGTACAACCGTCAAAAACAACAGTTGCCTTGCCAAAAATAAAATCGGTAGTGCCTTCAATATAACAGTTTTGGTAGTACTGGCGACTATTTTCGATAGCCGCATATAAGGTATCCTGATTGCCTAAAAGCCTGCAGTTTTTGGCAACAAAACGGTCTCCCTCAACATGTAGTGCAACCGCCTGCCCTACACGGCCAGCGGCGTTAATAATGCTTAAATTTTCAAGCCTGATATCGTTGCCCTGAACCAGCACAGTAAATGAGGTATAAGTGCTGAATTTATCGAGTCCAAAAGCATCTTTTCCCATTGGATTAACTTTGCCAGAGTAATCATCATTGGTGATAATGGTGTTTTCTTCACTTTCGCCAATAATGGCGATTTTGATTTTCCATGATGGAATAATCAGTTTTTCTTTATAGATGCCATTTTTGACATAAATTTTAACCTCCCGTTCGCCTAAATCGCGTACCGAGTTTACAGCTTCCTGTATGGTGTGGTAGTTCCCGGAACTATCTTTAGCAACGCTAAGGGTCGCGGGATATTTGGGGTCTTGGGCATGGGTGTAAAGAATCGATAAAGCATAAAAAAGGAATAGCGTGATCGGTTTGGAAAAAGATGTTCTTTTCATGTTGGTTAAGACCTTAATTTAATTTAACAACCCTCAGGTTCGTCATTTCGAGCGGAGCGCAGCGTAGTCAAGAAATCTATCTCGAGTAGATCTCTCCATTTCGCTGTGCTTCAGTCGAGATGACGATTTTTTATTGAAATCTATCAAATATATATAACCTGTGAAGGAATATTTTATTTTAAAGGGCAGATCTAAACCTGCCCCTTAAAAAATAATTAATATGTCCAGCGTGGATCACCAATTGGCCCTCCGGTACTTCCGGCAGTTCTTAAAGCAGAACCGACAGGTAGTGTAAAATCTGTTGAAGTTGCTGTCCAACCTGTATTGATACTTTGGTTGCTCGCCAATGTTGCAGTGCCAAAAGTTAAAGCGGTACCGCCTGTTAATGCGCTCATTAAATTAAAGTAGTTGCTGTTCGAAATTTTTAGCGTACTGCCCGCTCCGGTTCCTCTGATAGCAGCAGCGTTAACCGTCCCTGATTTTGGGGTATTGGCCAAAATACTGTTCACAATCGTAAAATTAATCGGATTTGCGTTTGCATCTAACAAAGCATATTTAGCATTGCCTCCAAAACCATTAAAGGTAGAGTTGCTAATGGCTACTGTTGGGATCACATCGCCAGCATAAGTGGTACTTGCCGTTACCAAACCCGGGCCTGCATTGTAAAAGGTCGATTTCGATACCGTTAGTGTATTAAACTGCATTTTATTAACATGGAAAGTGTAATAAGCAGACGAGCCATTGGCACCCATATCGTAAACGATAGAGTTGTTAACGGTAATGGCCGTTATTTTGAAATCACGGGCGGCTGTTCCCCTGTCGCCACGTAAAAACGAAGTGGTAGAACCATGTGCAATGCAATTATCAACCGTTACGTTGGTAAAGGTTGCTGCTGATCCGTTGGCTGCCTGCGAGCCGATAAAGTTAATAAAGTAAAGTGAGGCGCCAGCAGTTCCATCAAATTCGATACCCGAAAAGGTTAGGCCCGCACCAGTGCCTTCAACATCAAATTCCTTATAATTTACTTTGGTATCCTTCGGATCGCCAGAGGTAGATTTGAGGGTAATGGTTTTTTGTGTAATGAATGTGGCAGCTGCCGATATGTTGTAGGTGCCGGGATTTAACCCGATAACAGCGCCATTTGCAGCACCGGCAATCGCAGCAGCCAGGTCATCGCCAGGATTTAATTTTACTGTATAAACCGTTGGTGCCAGTGTGGTAAAAGTGGTAATGCCTTTACTCTTTGTACCGGCAAAAAGTTCTGCGTTATATTTGGTGCCTGCAGCTAAACCGGTAATGGCTTTAAAACCATCAACTGTAGCCTCGCTATTGCTTAACGAAACGGTAACGGCAGTACCTGTGGCTGGGGTTAATACGATAGAAGTTAAACCTGCAGTTTTAGTGAAATACAGTTTGGCTGTAGTTTCTTTAATTTCGTTATCGCGTATTGCAGCAAACAATTGAATACCAGTTAACTGAAAGGCACCGCTACGTACATATTTCGATTCGGGCTGACTTTCGGTAGCATTGGCCTTAACCCTCGCATAATATTTTGTTCTAACAGCCAGGTTATCTTCGGTTACCGTTACGCCTGCCGTATCGGCTGTAGTAGTATAATTTACTGTAGCAAATAAAGAATCGGTTGAGAAGTCGATGCTGTATTTTAAGGCCTTACCAGTTGACATTAAGGGTAAAGTCCACGTTAGTTTTGCCGAAGTTTCGCCGGCAGTAATTTTAACATCGCTGGGTTTAAATATTCTGGCGGGTTCTGCCGGTAGGTCGTCTTCTTTTTTACAGGAAGAAATGGCCAGTACCATCAGCGATAAAATAATCAGTTTGAAGCCCAATTGATTTATAATTTTTTTCATAATGCCTGTGTTAATAGCCAAAGTTTTGAACCATGCTTGGATTTTCAATTAAAGTAGTTTTTGGATAAGGGAAAAGCTCCTTTTTGTTTGCTTCAAAGTAATAAGCAATACCCGTTGAAGTGCTGGTGATCGAATTTTCTTCGGTTACCGCTTTGCGCCAGTTTTTAGTAGTATATCCCGTTGGGGCTGTTGAAGTATTCAAACCCGGCGAAGCAAACACGTTGTTCGGAACGCCTCCGTAAAGATCGAGCGTAGCCACTTCGTTTACACTTGTACCTAATAAATAGTTGCCTTCTTTGGCATAAACATAATTGGGTACGCTGGCATAATCGCCTGTACCTGCAATTAAAGCACGGATTTTGATGCGCGTTTCATCAAATTTGCTGGCCAGTAAATTCCAGCGGATTAAATCGTATTTGCGGATACCCTCGCCGCCAAACTCCAGTAAACGCTCTTTAACAATTGCATTAAAAAAGCCTGTTTTATCTGTTGGCGTTGCCGGAATCTGACTTTCGAAACCTGCATAAGCCCGTTTCTGCACTTCCTGTAAAGCATTAACAGCTGTAGCAGACGGTGCGCTATTAATTTCATTATCGGCTTCGGCATACATCAACAATACATCTGAAAAACGTAAAATAGGCCAGTTAATCGAAAAATTTTGTGCTGCAGACGAGCCGTTAAAAGCTGTCCACGATTTACGGAATTTACCATCGGTCATATTAAACAACGTATTGATGATTTTTTTCGAAGTTGCGGTAATTTCGAAAACGCCAATGGTTACATCCCTGCGGCAATCTTTGGTAACATCGAACTCATAAAAATAGGTTGGAATGGCGTTCATACCGCCACCACCAGAACCGAAGGTAGAGGCTGAGTTAAAACGGATACCGTTATAATAGCCCAGTTTACTATCTGTAGCGGCATTACCACCAAAAGCGGCCACCTCGAACATCAGTTCATGGGCATCATCGCTGCGGGTAGTGGTATGCAGGCTTTTAAATACATTTTCGTAAACAGGATTAATGTTATGCTCCGAACGGTTGTTCATTAAATCCAGGCACTCATCCATTGCAATTTTATAATAGGTTAAGTAATCGGCACTGCGTTCCATAGTATGGCTGCCCGATCTTAGCGAGTAACCGCCTCTTGCCAGTGCAATACGTGCCCTTAAACCTTTAATTGCACCTTTGGTAAAGCGGAAACTGCCATATTCGGTAATGCCGCTCCTCCAGGGCACTAAATCCTCTGCCATTTTTAAATCGGCAATAATCTGGTCGTAAGTTTTATTGCGGTCTACATTTGCACCGTACAAAGTTTCGGCATCGGCCGATGGCACAAATGAGGCTGGCACATCGCCCCAGTTGCGGATCAGCTCGTAAAGAAACTGTGCCCTTAAAGCCAACGCTTCGCCATAATAGCGCTTCATTGTGGTTTTTTCAGCATCAGAACCATTTGTGTAAAGCTTTGAGGCTGGAATAAATTTGATGCAAATATTGGCACGCTCTACCCCGGCATACAACTGTAAAAATGGGTTAATCAAATCGGTATTGTCCGAGCTTGCGCCGTACATGCTAATTCCCCTCCGGTCAGAAGAACTGTAACTTCCGGAGGTTTTAAAATCATCGGCAGTTAGACCAAATAAGGTCGAAATCCGGCTACCATAACCGTTGTCTCCGCAAAGACGGTTATAAACAGCAATAAGGGCAGCATTCGTATTTGCAGTACTTTCGAAAACCACATCAGGTGATGAGGTTGAAGGCGATTGTACATCTAAATATTTTTTGCAGGAAGTTGTTATGCTCAATGCTCCAACAGCAATTACCATTAAAGCCGATTTTATCAATTTATTATTCATTTTCTTTAATGTTAAAGGTTAAAATACCATGTTAATTCCGGCAAGGATGTATCTGCTGCGCGGATAAGCCGCATAATCGATACCCGGCGTAAGCGGATTTGAACGACGTGTATTGGCCTCAGGATCGTAACCGGTATAACCTGTTATGGTGTACAAATTGTTAACCGTTCCGTATACCCTTAGTTTAGAGATAAAGCCGGTTTTTTTAATCAGGTTTTGCGGTAAACTATAACCAAGTGTTACATTGCTGATTCTTAAAAAAGAGCCGCTTTCTACTGCGTATGAGGTTAAAGCATAGTTTCCTCCGGTAGGTGTCCATAAGGTGGTATTGGCATTCATGGCCGTTAACAGGGCTGGATCAGTTACCTTTACCCCATTGGCATCGAAATTCTGCCATCTGTCGTTCATTACGGCCAGCAAGTTGTTGTCTTTTACGTTGTATTGTGAAGTAAATTCTAACTTGTTGGCGTTGTAAACCTTACTGCCGTAGCTAAAGTTTACGAATACCGTTAAATCGAAGTTTTTATAGGCGAACTGGTTGTTGAAACCGCCTGTAAATTTTGGTTGTGCGGTACCCAATACGGTTCTGTCATCATCTCCAATCATCATGCTCGATGAAGAAGAAAGTTTCTGCACTTTCATGTCGCCCGGCTGCGGATCGCGGTTGCCCAATAATACCCTGCTATTGGCTATGTTTGGTTTAAGTGTATAGGTATAAGCACCTGTTGTGGTATTTTGTACAGAGGTGAAATCATCAACGGTGTAACGACCGTCAGATACGAAACCATAAAATTGCCCCACCGGCTGACCTACCTCCACTTTGAAATCACCTAAGCTGTTAACCCACCCCGATTGGGTGATGTAAGAGTTTACGCCATTTTGCAGTTCAACAATTTTATTTTTATTGAATGAAATGTTGAAGCTGGTATTGTAGCTAAAGTTTTTGGTTTTAACGGCCTGGTAGTTTAACTGCAGCTCAAAACCTGTGTTTTGGGTTTTGCCTACATTTTGCTGCTGGGTAGCGTAACCCGTAGTTTGTGGCACGTTAGCATTTAAAAGCAGGTTTTTGGTGCGGTTATCGTAATAATCTAAATTAAGCGAAAGTTTGTTTTTGAATAAATCGATATCAATACCCAGGTTTTTAGAAATGTTGGTTTCCCAGGTGATGTTCGGGTTTGATAAGATATTGCCCGTTGCGGTACCCGAAATTAAACCGGTAGAAACTGATCCGTCTGTTTCGGCATAACCACCCGTGGTAGAGCTAAGATAAAACAAGGTTCTAAATAAATCCTGGCCAATGCGGTTGTTTCCGGCAGCACCGTAACTCATTCTCACTTTAAAATTATCTAACCAGTTTAAATTCAAATCTTTTACAAATTTCTCTTCTGTTGCCCGCCATGCCACTTGTGCCGAAGGGAAATAACCCCATTGTTTGCCTGCTGCAAATAGCGACGAAGCATCGGTTCTGAAATTTACTGTTGCCAGGTATTTGTTTTTAAAACCGTAAGAAGCCCTGCTGAATATCGAAAACTGTCTGGTGCCCGAAATTAATGAAGTTGGCCTGTCCTGAATAGTGTTTGCCGGAGCCGAACTTACAAAGGCATCTTCTGCCGAAATATCGATAGGTAAAAACTTAAGTACAGTACTTCTCGAATCGATATCTACCATATTGATTTCCTGACCCACCAATAAATCCAGGCTGTGATCTTTACCTAAATTGGGTTTGTAATTGATGGTGTTGGTGTTAATGAATGATTTTTGTGCAACCGTATCAAGTTGAATAGCAGGTAAACCGGCATTGTTACGGGCCACATTACTTACCGGGCCATTAAAAACATTTACATGTCTGTTGGTTCTGTTATAACCTACGGTACTTTTAATGGTCAGGTTTTTAAGGATTGAATATTGTACATAACCGCTGGTAATTAAATCATTGCGGTAATCGTATTTCAACTCCTGGTTAGCTAAAGTAATCGGGTTGGTTAATCCTGTTGTTAAATAATCGGCATCAAATAAATCGCCTGAATCAGAACCTCCAGAATATGGCTGGTAACGCACCGAATTTCTTAAACGGTTGGTACCTTGCGAGCCGGTCGAGGTTGTACCTACTCCATCAACGCGCTGGCGACTGTAACGGGCGTTAAGGCCAACCCTCAATTTATCAGTAAACTTATGGTCTAAACGTACCGAAGCAAAAGTTCTTCTAAAGCCTGAGTTTAGCATAATACCATCTTCTTTGGTATTGTTTACCGAAACATTATAAGTGGTTTTAGAGGTGCCACCTGATAAGTTTAATACCTCGGTATTGCTCCAGGCCTGGCGACCGAAAACTTTATCCTGCCAGTCGATATTCGGGATGTTTTTGTAGATGTCCAAATCTTCGAAAGTGCCGTATTTCTTGGTGAAAGTATCTTTTACGTCCTGATTGGTATTGTTGTTGTAAAGTTCGTACTGGTATTTAACAAACTCGTAAGGGTTCATTACATCCAGTTCGTTTACAATCTGGCGGGCGCCTGCGTAAGCATCAAAAGATACTATTGGTCGACCTTTTTTGCCACTTTTAGTAGTAATAATCACTACTCCATTAGCACCTCTGCTACCATAAATGGAAGTTGAGGCCACATCTTTTAACACGTCAATAGATTGAATTTCATTTGGCGATAAAATCGATAGCGCGTTTTCTACCTGAATCCCATCAACAATGTAAAGCGGGGAGTTATCGCCGGTAAGCGAGCTACCTCCACGTACTTTTATCACAATTTCAGCACCCGGGCTACCTTCGGTTGTAGTAACCGATACCCCTGCCAGTTTTCCGGCCAGAGCCTGAGCCGCTGTACTTACCGGAAACTGCTCTATATCTTTTCCCGTAATCGAAGAAACCGAACCGGTTAAAGCTTCTTTGCGTACCGAACCATAACCAATATTTACAGTAACCTCCTGTAAGGTGTTGGCATCTTCTTCCAGGCTAATGTCCATTTTGTTTTGATCGCCTACCGTAACACTTTTGGTTTTGTAACCCACGTAAGTGAAAATCAAGGTAGCTCCTTTACCTGGAACAGTAATTTTGTAAGCACCGTTTGCATCAGTACTGGCGCCGGTTTTCGAATCTTTTACCGATACGCTAACCCCAATTAACGGTTGCCCATCCGATTTATCCTTTACAGTTCCTGTTAATTGCCTGTTTTGCGCCTGGGCTACAGATAATCCAAAAAAAGAGAAAAGTGCTAAAAAGAGTAAAACTCTGCTCATAGTTATTTAATTATTTTGAAATGATTTGGTTTTTTAAAGTGTTGCAATCGCTTGCATGTAGAATATAATTCTAGTTTCGGGATGTTTTACTTTGTTTATATTTGGTTACGTTGATGTAACAATTTTACAAACTAAAAACCGTTAGAAACCGAATTTAACTAAAAATCTGTGCAAACGTTCCCAAAAACGTTATTTAGACGTTTATTAAAATAGCTCGCAGAATGGCCATCAGCGATATTTTTTGTAACTTGTACGCAAGTACATGCCATGAGATTTGAAACATCTACCATAAAAGATATTGCTAAAGCATTAGGATTGTCTACATCGACAGTTTCGAGGGCTTTAAGAGACCGTTACGAAATTAGTGAAGAAACTAAAAAACTGGTGCTGGCCTATGCCGAGAAGGTAAACTACAGGGCCAATCCCATTGCCCGGAGCCTGAAAGAGCGCCGCAGTTATTCGATTGGCATTATTGTAAGCGAAATTGCCAATAATTTCTTTTCGCAGGTCATTAATGGCATCGAATCTATTGCGTACGATAAAGATTATCACGTAATTATTTCGCAGAGCCACGAATCTTATAAACAAGAAAAACTCAACGTCGAGCATTTGGCCTCGCGCTCAATCGATGGGCTTTTAATTGCCCTTTCATCTGAAACTCAGGATATTGATTACCTGCGCGATTTATACAGTAAAGGCTTGCCAATCGTTTTTTTTGATCGTGTACCGGAAGATTTTGAAACCCATAAAGTAATTGCCAATAACTTCAAGGGGGCTTTTGATGCTACTGAGCACCTTATCCTATCGGGAAAAAGAACCATTGCACATTTAACCAACTCCGAAAACCTGTCGATTACCAAAGAACGTTTGGAAGGTTACAAAGCTGCATTGGCCAAATATCATATCGAATTTAAGCCCGAACTGGTTAAGTATTGCCAGCATGGTGGCATGCACAGTACCGAGCTTGAGCAGGCTGTTAAAGAACTGTTGCCACTTAAACCCGATGGGATTTTTATCTCGAGCGACCGCTTAACCACAGGCTGTATTATGGCTTTGAAGAAAACTAACCCCGAAGTAGCCCATAATATTGCCATTTCAGGCTTTACCAATTCAAATCTGGTTGAGCTGTTTTCACCTTCGTTAACTTCGGTAAAACAACCGGCTTTCGAAATGGGACAGGTAGCCACCGAATTGTTGATTTCGATGATTGAAGCCAAAAGGCCGGTAACTGAATTTGAAACCAAAGTTTTAGATACCGAACTGGTAAAGATGCCAAAGCAGATCGGGAATAAATTTTTGTAGGCACTTCGCGGTGGGCTTGTTTGTGGCTTTTGTCACTCCAAACGCGGGTCGCTAACCGCTCAACTCCAAACTAATTGCTACCTTTGCAGCATGGTAGAAATTACACTAAAAAAAGGTAAAGAAAAAGCAGCATTACAAAGACATCCATGGGTATTTTCCGGGGCGCTTGAAAAAGTTAAAGGAAAACCAGAAGATGGCGATGTGGTAAAAGTATTTGCCTTTGATCATGAATTTCTAGCCTATGGTTATTACAATAGTAACTCGCGCGTTGCTGTTCGTTTGTTAGAATGGGATGAAACGCAAACCATCAATTTAAACTGGTATCAAAACCGCTTAAAACAAGCCATTGCTTCGCGTCGGTTTATTTTAGGCGAGCATACCAACACCTGCCGACTGGTTTTTAGCGAAGCCGATTTTCTGCCTGGTTTAATTGTTGATCAATACGCCGATTTTCTTTCACTACAGATTCTTAGCTCAGGTATTGAAAAGGTAAAAGCCGAGATTGTAGAAATTCTCAGAGCAGAGTTGCAGCCTAAAGGTATTTTTGATAAAAGTGATGCTACAGCACGTACACACGAAGGTTTGCCAGTAGAAAATGGTTTGCTTTGGGGCGAAAATCCACCAGAATTTTTAGCAGTTAAAGAGAACGGAATTACTTATCACATCAATATTGCTGAAGGCCAAAAATCGGGGTTTTATTGCGATCAGCGCGATAACCGTAGCATTTTGGCCAGCTATACCAAAGGCAAAAAGGTATTAGATTGCTTTAGCTACAGCGGAGGTTTTAGCTTAAACAGTTTGGCTAATGGCGCTGCAAGTGTTACCAGTGTAGATAGTTCGGGGCTGGCCGTAGAAACCTTAAAGCAAAACGTAGCACTCAACCATTTCGATGCCGGTAAAGTTACTGCTATCCAGTCGGATGTAAATAAGCAGTTGAGGGCTTTTAAAGAATCAGGCGAATTGTTTGATGTCATTGTGCTCGATCCGCCAAAATATGCACCTTCGCGTTCGGCCTTAGACCGTGCAGCCCGCGCTTATAAAGATTTGAATCGTTTAGGCATGTTGCTGCTAGAAAAAGGAGGCCTTTTGGCTACTTTCTCTTGTTCAGGCGCTGTTGATATCGAAACCTTTAAACAAATTATTGCGTGGGCAGCACTCGATGCTGGCAAAGAAGTGCAAATAATTAAACAATTCTGCCAGCCTGAAGATCACCCGGTTAGGATTTCTTTCCCGGAGGGTGAATACCTAAAAGGTTTGTTGCTGCGGGTACTTTAATTTTCTTTGATCGTATTTTTATTAACTAAGGATGCTCAGATTAACATGGATATTTTTCTGTTTTTTCCGCGCCTCCGTGGCAAAAATATAGCTATGATGTCGTAAAATACGACATGCTATTTCCGCACGCGTTAGAAACGCGCGCGAGCTAAAATTTAACACGTATATTTTTCTGTGTTTTCCGTGCCTCCGTGGCAAAAATATAGCTATGATGTCGTAAAATACGACACGCTATATCCGCACACGTTAGAAACGCGCGCGAGCCAAAATGCTCAGTGCCACTCTGTGAAGTCTCTCTGCCCTCTGTGGTAAAATATTTATGGCTTAAAAATAACACCTATGTCTCTTCCGAGTTCTCCGGTAATTTCTCATACTCACCTTTCCAGGCATAAAAACCAAAAATCATCAGCCCTAAGCTAATCGGCAGGAAAATAAACAAGATAATTCCCCACTGTAAAATGGTATTGCTACGCTCAATATCAGTGTGGGTTAAGCCTACTTTATCAATGGCCTGCAAGAACAAAAATGTCATATCCAATGGCCCTAAAACCATCCAAATTAAGCCTAAAAATTTCTTCAGTATATTCATTTTCTTAAATGCTAATCGTTAATGTTTTCGTCTCTTTTGTTCGATAAATAGATGGTTCCGATAACCAAACTCAATGCTGCAATACCAATAGGGTACCACAAACCCGATAGCGGTGTCGATCCTGAAAAGCTGGCTATTAAAGTAGCAATAAAAGGAACAAGTCCGCCAAAAACACCATTGCCAATATGGTAAGGTAACGACATAGAGGTATACCTGATTTTGGTTGGGAAAAGCTCAACCAAAAATGCTGCGATTGGACCGTAAACCATGGTTACCAGCAAAATTTGGAAGAAGATTAAACCTACAAACTTCCAGAATACCGGCTCGGCCAATACTTTATCTTTAATGATTTCTTTTGCAGGTAAAATACCATTGCTTAGCGTAAGAGTATCGGTTTGCACCCGGTTAAAAGAAGCACCGTTTTTAAGCACAACTTTGGTTACTACTGTTCTTAAACTATCGGTGGAATTTTGGATCAATACTGAACTTGCCGGAGCAGCTGTTGAAGATAAAATATCACTTTGTTCGATTTTGGTGTAATCGGTATCATCTAAAAAAATCTGATAAATGGGACGATAAAAGAGGATGCCTAGCAGCATACCTGTAAGCATAATCCACTTTCTGCCCACTTTATCACTCCAGGCGCCGAATACCACAAAAAACGGCGTGGCAAAAGCAATTCCCCACAGTAAGATATACCTCGAATCGTTAAAATCGAGCTTACAGGTATTCTCCAAAAAAGATTGCGCATAAAACTGTCCGGTATACCAGATTACGCCCTGGCCCATTGTAGCCCCAAATAATGCCAGTAGCACCATTTTAAAATTAGCTTTATGACTGAAGCTTTCTTTTAATGGGTTTTTCGAAATATTCCCTTCAGCCTTTAGTTTCGAAAACATTGGCGATTCGTGCATTTTCATGCGGATATAAATCGATACTACGACCAACACGATCGATAACAGGAAAGGAATCCGCCAGCCCCAATCGCCAAAGGTTTCAGCTCCTAAAATGTTTTTGGTAATTACAATAATACCTAATGAAAGAAATAAACCTAGTGTAGCTGTTGTCTGTATCCAGCTGGTAAAAAAGCCACGTTTATCTTTAGGGGCATGTTCGGCCACGTATGTTGCAGCACCTCCATATTCGCCACCAAGGGCCAACCCCTGAATTAGCCTTAATACGAGTACCAGGATTGGCGCAGCGTAACCAATACTTTTATAAGAAGGAATAAGCCCTATAAAAAATGTAGAGCCACCCATTAATACCAGCGTTAAAAGAAAGGTGTATTTACGGCCAATTAAATCGCCTAAACGGCCAAAAACCAGTGCGCCAAAGGGGCGGACAATAAAGCCTGCAGCAAATATAGCAAGCGTATTAATCAGGGCAGATGCACCTGCATCTTCGGGGAAAAGCTGGTGACCGATAATAACGGCAAGGCTGCCAAAAATGTAAAAATCGTACCATTCAATCAGTGTGCCCAGTGATGATGCACCAATAACTTTAAAAATGTTGTTCTTAGGTAAAGCGTCGCTCATAAAAATTCGGGAATATTTGGTTTCCCAATATAAACATTTGATTAGCAATCGGCAACCTGTACTGTCTGCTATTAAATTTGGTGTCAAATGAAACATTTTCCCTTTAGTTTTGTATTTTCATTTTTCCATTTAGAATATATGCTTTTAGTACAAAATATCAGGTTAAGTAGAATTTTAAGAAATACATGGCAGGTTGATCTGATTATGATCGCTTCTTGTACAGCGGCTTATTTCGTGCGAGAATATTTAATTGCCCATCATTTTTCTATTCCTTCCATTATTCCTACGGTTTTGGGTACGGCTATTGCCTTTTTTATAGGCTTTAATAATAACCAGGCCTACGATAGGTGGTGGGAGGCCAGGAAAGTATGGGGGGCACTCGTTAACGATTCGCGCTCTTTTGCAAGGGCGTTAATTAATTATGCCGATAATGACAGCGAAAGTGTAAAACGCATGGTTTGCAGGCACATTGCCTTTTTATATGCTTTAAAAGCCAATTTGAGGGGTGCAGTTGATGAAATTTACACCAAATATTTGACTGAAGCCGATTTGAAAGAAATGGAAAAGCATAACAATAAGCACAATGCACTTTTAAATATCCAATCTCGTGATTTGCAAATGCTTTCTAAATCGGGCGCTGTTGATGGTTTCAGGTTCATCGAAATTAATGAAATGCTTACCCGTTTTTCAGATTCGATGGGAATGAGCGAACGAATTAAAAACACCATTTTTCCTACAACTTACAGTTATTTAACCAAGGTTTTTATCTGGCTGTTTGTCGTTACGTTCACGCTGGTTATTAGTCAGGATGCCGGGCCCGCTGCTATATTTTTGGGCTGGTTAATTGGTTTTGTATTTGTATCTACTCAAATTAACGGGATGAGTTTGGTTAATCCTTTCGAGAACAATTCGGCTGGGGTGCCGCTTAACCAAATTACAAGGACGATTGAGATTAACCTTTTGCAAATGCTGGAAGAAGAAGAAATTCCGGAACCTGTAAAGCCAATAAATGATGAATATGTGCTTTAGGTTTTAGCAGTTTTCTTGCCTGTAAACACAAAAATTAATGATAAAATCCAAAATACGACGAGAATAATAATTGTATTTAAAATCGCCTTTGGATAACCAATTTCTACCACATTAATAAAAGGATAAGGATATTGTCTGATCAGGTAACCCCTGATTACGATAAAAATAACATACAGCAGCGGGTAAATGAGCCAGACTGTGGTTTGTTTGTAGCTGAGTTTTGTTTTATCTACAAAAGCAATCCAATAAATTAAAAAGAGCAAGGGGTTAATTACGTGCAATAACTCATTGCTGAGGCTATGCCAACCCTTTGGCTGATCTAAACCGCGCAAAGCTATGTTGTATACCAAAGCCACCAAAAATATATAAACTGCAGCAGCTGTTTGGGTTGCAGGCTTCGAAAAAAAGCGACCTATGGTGGTATGTTTTAATAACAATTGGCTAACCAGGCAGATGGCCACAATGAGATTCGTTAAAACTGTAAAAAAAGATAGAAGTATTTTAAGGGTTGGCCAAACTGCCCCATTATAGTGATTTAAGCTTAAACTAAATTGCAGTGAAAGCGAAAACCAGGCGATTAACGCAATGACGGTAAGGTATACATTTTTGCTGTTAACAGATTTCATCGTTTGGGTTTTAACAAAGGTTATGCGCCGGGATTAATTTACCTTACAACTAAGATAAGCATATCTGTTTTATTTACCACTAGTACAGGCTATTTGCTGTTAGCCTTTTCTACAGCTGCTTTCAGTTTATCTACAAATAAAAACGATTTGGCTTTAAACGCTGTGTCAGTAAACGAAATATTGGCTGTAGCGTAAATAATTTTTCCATCGGCTCCTACGAGGATGTTAGATGGAAAACCATGGTTAATATTCAGTTTGCTAATCTCCTCTTTGCTCATCGAAACAATTTCATACAGGTAGCCATTCCGTTTCAGGAAATGTTTGGCGCGTGTTGGTGGATCGTGGGTAATGCCGATAAAGCGCACGCCTTTTTGCTTGTATTCATTTACGAGTTTATTTAGCTCGGGCATTTCGGCCAGGCATGGCGGGCATTTTTCAAACCAGAAATTAATCACTACGACCTGGTTTTTCAAATCAGCTTTTGCCAAGGCTTTTTTATTAACTGTTAAGCCTTTAAAAGCGGGTAAATCTTTGCCCGATAAATCTTCAAAGAAAGTTTCTTGTGTGGCCCATTTAACAGGTACTTCCTGTGCATTTAAAGCTGTGCAAAGCAGCGTAAAGCAGATAAATAAATAGATTTTCATGCCCGGTAAATATAAAAAAAGTCCTGCCTAATTATAGACAGTACCATAGTTATTTGGCTTGAAAAATTCTTATTTGAAAGTAATCGATCCGTATTCGGATTTGATATTTACAGTAGCATTACCGCCTGAGCCAATTTTACCTGCGTATTTTTTGGTTTCATCATCATCGCTAACTTTACTGGCCGATACATTTGAGCCATATTTAAAGCCTGCGTAAGAAGTAGAAAGGTTAAAGTTTGCGTTATACCTATCGTTAAACCCAAGGGCAGTGCTCACATATTCGCCGGCGAAAGTAAAATTGCGACAGGCTGGGGTAATATCGGCCACGCTGAGTTTGTTATACTCCATGTCGATTAAAGCATCGCCATTTAATGTACCTAATGTTACGTTGGTATATTCGGTTTTTAAGTTAAGTTTACCTACGCTCGCCAGGTTTAAGCTGCCGTAGCCCTGCTTAATTACAGTATTCCCTTTTACACTGTTAATATCTACCTTGGCATACTCCGTATTGAGCAATAAGTTGCCGCCAATATTGCCAACGGTTAAGCCACCGCCATACTCTACTTTAATATCGGCCGATTTACGAATGGTGTTTACATTTACTGCTACATATTCGGCAGCTAATTCTAAAGTACCCACACTGCCAATACTTACCGGCCCGTTATAGCTGTGCTTCACAACTGCCGCATTGATGTCTTGAACGGTACATTTGCCATACTGCACATTAATGTAGTTGTTGGTGTTGCTTAAGTTGCCGGCAGTTAAACTTCCATATTGTACTTTTAAAGAAGTGGGGCCAGAAAAATCGTCCATATTTACGTTACCGTACTGTTGCATTACCGTAAGCGGATTAACTGCTGGCATGTAAATGATGTAGGAGATTTTAAGTTCGCGGCGTTTGGTAACCCCGTTTTTTGTAATCCTGCCCATAAAATTATTGCCGCCGCGGTCGGCAAAATTGGTTTTTATCGAAACCACATCACCTGTTTTATTGGCCTCTATGCTTACTCCGTCAATTAGCTTTTGGGCATCACTGTCAGAGTTGCTGTAAGCTTTAATGTCGATATCAACCTTCACTTCTTTTTTATCCCAGGTTTTAATTACGATCGATCCGTATTGATTATTCAGATTAACCTTATCGTTATTATCTACACTAAAACTCTTGCTAAAAGATTTGGTACGTTCGGCATCGCTACCGGTTTGAACATATTTGGTGTTACTTACCATGGCCAGTGACGTAGATTTTGATAGATTTTCTACTGTGTTTTCCGATGGACTGTTAAATGTTGCCTCCTGGGCATTGGCTTTTACGGCTATTAAAGCCATAAAGGCTAAAAGTATTTTTATTGTTTTCATGTTGTTAATTGTTAAAACATTAAAGGGCTTAAAACCTGCCGGCTGGCATAAGCGATTCAATGTGGTGAGCGTTTCCTCCCAAATTCTTTTCCCGAAAGCGCGTAATTTCAATTTTTTGTATGGCGTTTAAGCTTTAGTCTTTTTGCTTTAGTCTTTTTGCTTTGGTCTTTCAGCTTTCTGTTATAGATTTCTCCACTACGGTCGAAATGACGATCTACTTTAAGCTTCAGACCTCTGACTTCCCGACTTCGGACTTTTTTAAATCTGATTAACCCTTTTGTAGTCGTCAACCTGGTTAATAATTAATAGTTGTTGTTTTAAGAGCTGTAGTTGTATTTCGCGGTTTTTTACCATGGCCTTTACCACAAAAGTTTGGTTGGGAGATGTTGGCAACTCCGATTTTAATCTTTCGTAATCTTCATCAAGCTTTCTCAAATCAGCCGTAAATTTTTTATACAACTCGGGGTTAGCCGAGGCAAAAATGGCTAGGCTGTCTCTTTTCTCGGTAATTAAGCCTGCAAAATGAACCTCTTTTTTGGCATAGGTAGCACTAACGTCGGCGATTTCTAAGTCGTTGTTTTGCATTCTTGTGGTATACAACCAGGCCAAACCAATTACCACTACTATAGCGGCTGCGGCACTCATCCATAAATACAGCTTTACCGGCTTTTTTTTCTTTTTGGTGTCTAATTCCTTTTCAATTTTGGCCCAAAGTGCTGCCGATGGTTCCATTACATCGAAGGCTTTGCGGTTTTCTTTTACAAAGGTTTCTAATCTGCCATTATTCATCTCTCATCCCTTTCTGTTCTAAAATAATCTTTAACTTCTTTTTTGCTCGCATGTACTGTGTGCGACTTGTATTTTCACTTATTTTTAAAATGTGTGCAATTTCTTCATGGTCGTACCCTTCCAGCAGGTACAAACTCAACACTACCCTGTAGCCATCTGGCAATTCGGTAATGGCTTTTCTAATTTCGTCGGCCTGTAAATGCACCTCATAATCATCAAAGCTCACTTCATCAGGTACCTCCGTTATTTCGTCGGTACTTACAAATTCCATTTTGCGCTTGCGCAGATAATTGATTGATTTGTTAATCACAATCTGTTTTAGCCAAAGCCCAAAAGTGGTTTCCTGCCTAAAATCAACAATTCTGGTAAAAGCGTCTAAAAAGGCTTCCTGTAAAACATCTTCGGCCTCTTCTTCGTAATTTAAAATGCGCAGCGCCACGTTATACATTGCCTTCGCATACAGCTTGTACAATTCAAACTGTGCAGCGCGGCTACCCTGCATGCATTCTTTTACTAGTTCGAGGTTTTTATCGATGTATACGGCTTCCAAAATTTTGAATATTCTGATTATAAGACAGGTGAAATTTTAAAACGTTGCATCAAGGTATAAAAAAGTTTAAAAATATGTTAAGTCTGTTTTAAGATTAGGCTAAGTCGATGTTGTGCTGAGTGTAATACGAGGGCTAGGAAGTGTACAAGGATTCTGCACCCTGCTACCCGGCCTAGGAAATTTTCGCAGGAAAAAGCACGAAAAACTTTGCAATGCCTTTTATATGCCTGCTGCACAAGGCTGAATCAAGCGCGAGCGCCGGAATGAGTAGAGGCAAGCGCATAGAGGCTGCCGACATTCAGGTTTTCGCAGGTTTTTACAAGAAAGGATCCAAGCCTTGATCTTTTGTTTCTTTTCTATCAAGAGAAAAGAAAGAGCCCGCGGCGGTGAGCTGAAGACATTCACTTCAAACGTCATTCCTGTACCTATTCATCGGGCTCAGGGGCTCTCCATAACTAATGCAAGAAAAAAGAGGTGCTGAAATAAATTCAGCATGACGAATATTTTTGGCTGATGAATCGTTATCTCATTTTAGTAGAAAATGAATGCTTCGGTGCTTTTGGCCATTTCAGTCCCGCTTTCCCTCCTGCCAATTTGAAGGAAATTGGCATCCGTCCAATCAGGTTTATTTAACGCGGGCAGCTTCAAAAAACGGAAATTTCAGTCAATGCATTGGGTAAAAACGACTGGCCATTTATTTGTGGAAAAATGCCCGGCTGTTCATCATTAATTTGAAAACCTGTAACAAAGCCTTAACTTCATGCCATGGAAACCGATTTAATCATTTCAGCAATAAGCGAGATACACAAAACAGCCGATCAGGCATTAATTAACAAAGATGCAGATGCTTACGTTGCCATACTCGATCATAATTTTGTTTTTACTCCAGCCGAAGGGGTTACCCTCAATAAGCGCGATTATTCAATCGATTTAAGAAAATATTTTAAAGACATTAAAAGTTTCGAAACCAGTTGCTACCGCATCAAATCAAGTTTTGAAGATGATGTTTTTACCGAAAAAATTGCCCGTAAATCGGTTATCATCCGACCCAATTTGTTGCTCTTTTCTAAAAAACAAACCATCCAAACGGAAGAAATGGTGCATTGGAAAAACATTAGTGGCGAATGGAAGGTAATTGCCATTGAAATTGTGCTGGAAGAGAAATATTAATTTTTTCGCGAAAAATCCATCTGATTATATGACAGCTCAAGAACGTAAAGACCAGACTGAAATTATTTTAGAGGGAAATAATATTCCGATAAATCCATATTTGCCTTTAATAGAGGAAGAAAATGAAGCTGTGATTAGAAGCGCATCGGATATTGCGCGACGGGTGTTAATTCTTGCTTATTTGTACACAATAATTTATAATCCTAATGATAAACAGGAGATTATCGCATTCCTTAAGTCGGAGGGGTTATGGAACCATGCTTCTAAAAAAGAGCAGGCAATTTTGAATAAAGATGTGCTGAGTGAAAAGGAAGGTATGAATTTGTCATGGCGTGTTGAAGGTGTTAAGGTATTGCTGTGGTCTATAAATAAAATTGAAGATCTTGGTTTGCCTTTTGAAGAAACTGCCGGGATATTCGATCTAATCCCTGAATATATGGAGCCTAGTCAGGATTTTATTAATGGGGCTGTGCTTAGAAAAACTACAGAAATACTGGATGCTTCAGACTTAATTTATAGAATACATTGGGCGGTAAGGCAGGCTGGAATAGACGGTACAGAGGTGCCAAACATTAATCCGGATATTGTTCCCGAATGGCATCAGGCAATTAACTGGATTACATTTTATGAAGACGATTGGGACGAAATCACAACAGATACCTAATCTTAAATTCTTCACCGGTTTTCTTTGTGCGCCTAGTACCTTTGTGGTTAAAAACAACAAATCTGAGGACACAAAATTTCCTTAAATCTTCTACTCGAAACTTTAAAACAAAATCGGTATTTTTGCCGCTCAATTTAGATTATACATATGTTAAGAACAGTAACTTGTGGTGCATTAAACCTGAACAACTTAGGTGAAAGTGTAGCCCTATGTGGTTGGGTACAAAAATCGAGAGATTTAGGCGGTATGACTTTTATCGACATCCGCGATCGTTATGGCATAACCCAGTTGGTTTTTAACATGGACGATAATCGTGAACTTTGCGAAAAAGCACGTAGCCTTGGTCGCGAGTTTGTAATTAAAGCCATTGGTACCGTTGTAGAGCGGAGCAACAAAAACCCAAAAATGCCAACCGGCGATGTGGAAATCAAAATCACAGCATTAGAAATTTTAAATGCAGCTAAATTGCCGCCGTTTTTGATTGATGATGAGACTGATGGTGGCGATGAGTTGCGCATGAAATACCGTTACCTGGATTTACGCCGTAACCCGGTACGTAATAACCTGGTTTTGCGTCATAAAATGGCACAATCGGTACGCCGTTATTTAGATGCTTTAGATTTTATTGAGGTAGAAACCCCGGTTTTAATTAAATCTACACCAGAAGGTGCAAGAGATTTCGTTGTGCCTAGCCGCATGAACGAGGGCGAGTTTTATGCTTTGCCTCAATCGCCGCAAACCTTTAAGCAATTGCTGATGGTTTCGGGTTTTGACCGTTATTTCCAGATTGTAAAATGTTTCAGGGATGAAGATTTACGCGCTGACCGTCAGCCTGAGTTTACGCAGATTGATTGCGAAATGTCGTTCATTGAACAAGAAGATATATTAAATACTTTCGAAGGTTTAATCCGTACTTTGTTTAAAGAAGTGCGCAATTACGATTTACCTGAGGTGCCACGCATGCAGTATGCAGATGCCATGCGTTTATATGGATCGGATAAACCTGATACCCGTTTTGCCATGCAGTTTGTAGAACTGAATGATCTGGTTAAAGGTAAAGGCTTCCCGGTTTTTGATAACGCCGAACTGGTAGTGGGTATCAATGCCAAAGGGGCAGCAAGCTATACGCGCAAGCAGTTAGATGAGTTAACAGATTTCATTAAACGCCCGCAAATTGGCGCTACAGGCTTGATTTATGCCCGTCATAACGACGATGGAACCATTAAATCATCGGTTGATAAGTTCTTTAACGAAGAAGACCTTAAACAATGGAGCGAAGCATTTGAAACTGAAAAAGGCGATTTATTGTTAATTCTTGCTGGTTCTACCGATAAAGTACGCAAGCAATTAAACGAGCTTCGTTTAGAAATGGGTAACCGTTTAGGTTTACGCGATAAAAATACATTCTCAGCCCTTTGGGTATTGGATTTTCCGCTTTTAGAGTGGGATGAAGAATCTGAACGTTACCACGCCATGCACCACCCGTTCACTTCGCCAAAACCAGAAGATATTGCCTTATTAGATACCAAGCCAGGCGAAGTACGTGCCAATGCTTACGATATGGTAATTAACGGTACCGAAGTTGGTGGTGGTTCAATTAGGATCCACGACCGTGACCTGCAGGCTTTAATGTTTAAACATTTAGGCTTTAGCGCAGAAGAGGCTCAAAAACAATTTGGCTTCTTAATGGATGCTTTCGAGTTTGGTGCACCTCCGCATGGTGGTATTGCTTTCGGATTTGACCGTTTAACGTCAATTTTTGCAGGCCTTGATTCAATTCGTGATGTTATTGCCTTCCCTAAAAATAACTCGGGTAGAGATGTAATGATTGACAGTCCAAGTACAATTGATGATAAACAATTGAAGGAATTGAAAATTAAAACGGATTTATAACAAAATTCGTTATGCTGATCAGTATCTTTTGTGAGAGACCCTGAAATAAATTCAGGGTGACGGTCATGTAAAAAGCCTCAGGATTTTAAATCCTGAGGCTTTTCTGTTAAGGTCTTCTGCAATTTGTATACTAATGAACAAATGACAAATGAACCATTAAACTAATAAGTTTCGCTATCTGGCGGGATGCCATAATCGACAAACTTCTTATCTTTTTTCTCTTTCTTTTTGCTGAACCAGCCTTTTACCGAGTTAAAAATGGCCGAAAGGTGTTCGGCATCAAGTGATTTTCCAAGCTTGCCAGAAACCAATCCAACAGCTGCCTTGGTTAAAAAACCTGCGCCCCTGAAAATGGTTTTATTCATAATCATGGGTAAAAGCAATGACATGGCTGTACTGCTGATGTTCAGCTTTTCATCCGCTTTAAACAAATTGCTGGGTGTAGCATACTTTTTAATCAGCGCACCTAAGGTAAACTGATGAAAATATGCTTTAGCATCTGTTTTAAGCATGTTCTGCTTCAGTGTGTACTCTACTTTAAGCTCAAGCTTTTTAGCTTGCAAATCTTCGAGGTTTCTGATGGTTTTATAGCTTCTCATCGGCTTCCTCCTTATCTGCTAGTTTATCAAAATACTTTCTGATGGCAATGTTGATAATTGCTTTTTCGATGTATTTATCTTTAGTGAAATATACAATTACAGCAATTAAAATGTAAAGTAACGAAACACAGCCAAAGCCTGCTGCATAATTGTGTAAAACCTCACCCAGGTAAAGCCCAAGTGTAACAGAACCGAACAAAAAGGCCAATACAAAGCAAACGATAACAACTGTGCTTGTTACCAGGTCTGCAAAAACCTTCGATATTTTTTCCAGAAGATAAAGCCTGGTGTATTCCACCCTGGCTTCTAAAAAGCCTTTGGCATCATCTACCAGATCTTCGATACTTTTGTCTTTATTTTCCTGCATAATTCAGATGAGATTTGACTGGGGCAAATGCCCGGCTAAGCCTGTTTATTTTTTAAGCGTGCTCTACGTCGTCGCTGTATTCTTCTTCTACACTTCTTAATTTGGTTTTGATTGAGCTTACCACTTTATCTTTCAGGCTCGCCAGGTTATTAATTTCATCAGCAGCTTTATCTTTAATAGAATCGCCTAAATCTTTTAGCGATTGGCTTAATTTGTCGCGCGTTTCTTCACCTTTATCCGGTGCAAATAAAATGCCTAATGCAGCACCTGCAGCTAATCCTGCTAAAAGCGCAACTACAACTTTTGAGTTATCATTCATAATTAATCTATTTTAAGGGTTTAACAATTAAGTCAATATAAAACTACTACATTATTTGTTGCTAAGCTATATTTATAACTCCATATGCTCATTATTTGTTTTAATTCTTTCTAATCTCTCTGATGCGAGCGTACTCGTTTCGTAAATTTTAACCAGCAAAAT
>Ga0308169_10000391_pt1 | contig 68820 bp, 84 predicted proteins | sample PhyBR1_2_FD_202139 | JGI IMG/M metagenome (GOLD analysis project Ga0308169, IMG submission 202139) | Phyllosphere microbial communities from UC Gill Tract Community Farm, Albany, California, United States - DLSLSB.R1 | ecosystem: Host-associated > Plants > Phyllosphere > Unclassified | place... | reverse complement strand
AACATTGAATAAATAAATAGAATACATATTTTATTTATTCGGTTTAATTTCGTATCTTTACTATGTAATAAAAATCAAATCAATAACACTTTAAATTTTTGCAGATATGAAAACAGCTACTAAAACTTTCAAAAAAAGAAGTTCAGAAGGGCCTAAAGAAGATCGTTTTATTTCTAAAATACTTGAAAATTTAGATCAGGTTAAAAGCGGAGATTGGGAAGCTTACGCAGATCTTAGTAGCCTTTATCCTACTAATCTTTTTTCAAACAAAAGATATTCCGGAATTAATGTTTTAGCCCTTATGGTAGACGGCATGGCCAAAGGCTTTAAATCCTTAAAATATGCAACCTTCAAAAGCATTTCAGAAGCAGGGGGCAGACTTAAAAAAGGGTCTAAAGGCTGTTTAATTGAGTTCTTTACTTTTATTTATAAAGACAAAGAAACTAATAGAAATTATACTCTTCAGGAGGTTATTTATCTGAGCCCAGAGCAACAAAAAAGAGTACACAAAATTGCATGCCCAAAAACTTACGTAGTTTTTAATTCTGAGCTGATAGAAAACATTTCCGAAATTAATTTTGACATTCAGGAAGTGGATGAACCGGAAGCGCACGAAATAGAAGAAAAGCAGAACTGCGAGAATTTTGTTTCGATGATCCAAGTGAATGGAAATTTAAAACTAAAGTTCGCCCTAAATGAAATCGCTTTTTATTCGCCAGTTTTTGATTTTATCCAGCTTCCAAATAGAGAATATTTTATTTCATCTGATAAATACTACAGTACCCTATTTCATGAAATCATTCACTGGACCGGACACACTGATAGACTAGCAAGAGAGCTTAAAGGCCATAAGGACAAAGAAAGTTATTCTTTTGAGGAATTAGTAGCAGAAATGGGAAGTATGTTAATCTGCCTTCAGTTTGGAATATTAGGCGAATTTATCAATTCTGTAAGATATTTGAAAGGTTGGGCGACCTGTAACAGCCAAGACAGAGAAACAGCGATCAGAAAAGCTTTTACACAATCTAAAAAATCAAAAAAATATTTAGAAAACTTACAAAATAAATAGAATAATTAATCTATTTATTTTGTATCGAAAAGTTAATTTAACAATAAAAAAGAACATGGAAAGACACGCAGAACATATGGCCAACGATCATTATAAACACTGCTACGGAAGTGAAGGAGGACACAGGTATATTGGTGATATTGTAATTACAGACGGTATTAAAGAAGTAGCAGAAAAAGAGGAATGTTTTTGGTTTTTAGACATCATAATAAGCTATCAGTTTTATCCCGAGTTCAAAAATGCAACAGACCAAGTATGGGAATTGAACAGGATAAAAGATTGTGAATTTGAGGTAATAGCTTCCGACACTTACGGAAATATTTTAGTAATACAAAAAATTCCTTTTTCGGATTTTTTCTTTCAGGAATTAAAAGTCTATATGAAGGATAAAATAATTTTGCTTCCAAGTGAAGATTAAGAAAGTAGATAAATTTTTTCCCTGGAGAGGTGATATCTCAGCTGGACGGGGAAATTTTGTAGACAAAAGATATGCAGCAGATATTTTCCTGATCTGAAATTTGTCTACATTTCCCGGATTCCATAAGGCTACAAATTCGGTCGCCATTCTTTCTATCCTGGCATTTCCCTTCCAGCAAGAATTCCTCCAGAATTTGAGGGTTTATATTGCCCCTGTCGGTTTCCCTTGTCCCTATTTCTTATACAAAGGAATACCACCGGTTCCAAGCCCTCCAAATAAAATTGGGTATCCACGTTCCGCGGACCCTCCTAAACCCCTGCTGGGCAATTTTTTTTGTATGTCTGTCTCCGGAGATATCGTAAGGGTAAAAAAAATAGTTCCCGGGAAGCTTCCCCAACTGAACCAATCGGAGGGAAGGGCTTATGCCCCCTTCCCCCGAACCCCCAACCCAGCAAAAAAAAATAAAAAAGATCAATCAATACAAAAGTAAATACCATTGAAAATACCTATTAATAACGGCTTTAGGATAGAAACATTGAATAAATAAATAGAATACATATTTTATTTATTCGGTTTAATTTCGTATCTTTACTATGTAATAAAAAACAAAGAAACACTTACTAATTATGGAAATAAATATTTTAGTGATAGGGATTAAAGCTTATAACGATAGAGAATTGAATGAGCTTGTTTTTCTTCTTAAAGAAGAGTATCATTTAAAGAAATTACCTTCCAGTGAAGAATATCTTCTTTGCTGTGTTCCTGATAATGAAATTACAGAAATAACAGAAGAATTGACAGAAATAAGTGAAAGACATAATAATCCAGCATGGGAAATTATTACAAGAAAAATTAGTAGTCAATTAGAGCTAGAAAGGCTACCAATGATATTGTATCATGAACCTAAATAAAAAACAGATCAACAACACTTTAAATTTTGCAGATATGGAAAAATTAGATCAAGTAGATTTATTTGAAAATCACAATCTTTTACCGCCTGAAGTATTAGCTATTTATGACGAGTTTCCGGACAAGTTAACATATGAAGAATGCGCATGTTTTTTACAACGAATGGAAGCTGTTGGATACTCCTTTGAATATTACCTGGATGCTCTGCCATTCAACTTAAAAAAATACACTAACAAGAATAATATAAAAACTAAAATGAATAAAATTAGATCTTTTACGGATTCTTTAGGAAAAGCCCCTGATAATTTGTTACCTATCAAGAAAAATAATTTAGAACTGAACTTAAATCGAGATTCTAAAGGTTTCAATTTACACTTATTCGATGGGAGTTCTTATCTTTTCTCTATTACAGCTGTGGATAGAGAAAGTATTCAGAGCTATTTAAGTATAAATAATCTTACAATAAAGAATGATTACGAAAATAAAATGTTCAAATAAATAGAATATATATTGCATTTATTCGGTTTATTCTTTTCTATACTTTGTATTAAAACAAATCAATAACACTTTAAATTTTTGCAGATATGAAAACACTTTTTAGAACACAGACCACAGAACCACATTTCGTTATATTTGAAGTCTTAAGCTTCAAAGGAAGACTAAAAGAAGGCTCCACAATGGAAGCCGGGGAAAGATTTGTAGGAGAGTATCACCCGAAACAAAATAAAGTCTTTTTTACTGATGTCAATGAGCAGGAGTGGACTTTTATACCAGGTGAAACGTGCGAACTAATTGATACAATTTAAATGGAATATTACTTCAATTAAAGAGATAAAAAAATAAAGTGAATTATGGAATCTACTAGAATAATAGGCAAGTTAACAGGTGAAGATATAGTAGAAATTTATATTTTCAAAAAACAATAAAATTACAATCCCTGGATATTTCTTAACTTTGCTCCAATAACATTTACGGTAAAAAATTAAAGCATTTGCTTTCTTGTTCTAGAAAACTGGCAGTTTAAATAGACAAACAAGGATTAGGCAATGCTCATGCTTCGGCGTGGGCGTGTTTATGTGTTTGTCAGGTATGCCAGTACCTCTAGAACTATAGACATTAGCTCCACGCTTTTTTTATGCCCAAAAACTTTAAAAACAACCATGATGAATACAAAAACAAGTAACAGAACATCTGCAAATGATCTATATGATATTTATTTAGAACCGGAAGAGCTTCATATATATAAAAATAAATTCAAATTAACAGAAGGTATTAATGACATTGCATATTATGAAAACTGCTATTGGGTCATTGACCAAATCTGTCTTCATAAAAAAAATTTCAATTTGGAGATTTGGGAGTTAAGCAGAAATCAAAATGAAATATTTACACTAATGGGTAAAAGCCAATTAGGAATTGTTTTTGTTGAAATTAAAAATTTACAATCAGACTTCTATTTTGATAACTTAATTATATTAAAAAAAGATAAACTACTTTGCTTACCACTTGAAGAAAACCTCTATTAATAATTATATCACAAGATATTGATTAATTAAAAACACTGATGTGCTGATTATTATAGATATATGTAAATTTATATTTCACGTTGAAAAGAATATACTTTGATTGTTTTGCAATTTACTTAAAAATATTTTTTATTTTTAATTCACAAAATTTTAAATAAAAAATCATGAAAAATCTTAAAAAAATCTCAAGAAAAGATTTAAAAACAGTTAAAGGAGGAAAATTACTACCTGAGTATGCTGATATGTGTCATGGAAGTGCTGATTGCGCTCCGTATGGCCTATCGTGTCAAGTATATTCAGGATCGGATACCAACGGTCAGTGGTGGGCTTACCGCTGTATGTAACGGTTGGCCTATCGTTTTGTTAAAAATCAAAATAAAGATCCCCGTTATTTATAGTGGGGATTTTTTTTATAAATTGCTATAATCAAATCACATTCAATGAAACTTAAATATAATTTAATAGCCTTGCTATTTTCTATAGGTAGTGTATCTGCTCAAAAACTTTCTTTATCTTATGAATTGAAGTACAGACCATTTGATAAAGAAACTCGTACACAGGATTATATTCTTGACGTTGTAGATGGAAAATCAATCTTTCGGACTGAAATGCGCAGGAGATCTGATTCACTTTTGAGCATTGGTAAATTTGGAATGGGTTACAACGCCAATTCTCAATACGAGCTATACTTGACTAAAGATATTAAAGCATCAAAAATAAATAAAGTCTATGTGTCTCCATTAAGTCGTGATCGTTTTTTTATTAGCGATTTTAAATATTTGGAGTGGAAAATTAGCACTGAAACGTCTAAAATTGGTGAGTATAACTGCCAAAAAGCTGAAGTACAATATGGAGATCGACATTGGACGGCTTGGTTTACTAAGGATATTCCTGTCTCAGAAGGTCCATACTTGTTTTACGGACTTCCTGGGCTGATTATAGAAATTAAAGATGAAATGAACGATTTTGATTTTAAGTTAGCACGAGTAAGAAAAAATAAAAATAATTCATTGTTTGAATTGGAAGGGGGTAAAGAAATTTCCTGGCAACAATATAATAATTTGTTACTTGATTACTTTAATTCTCCTATGAGTATGGTTGCCCTTGGTGGTAAAAAAGTAATGACCGATGATGGCGTAGGAGGTTATAAACCCGTTAATGAAAGAGAACTAACTAAGAAAATACAAGACAATATGATTAAAAATAATAATCCTATAGAATTGGATCATAAAGTTAATTACAAGTAAATATATCACCAATATATGAATATTTAAAAACACCGATGTATTGTAGGAAAAGAATATATGAGTTTATATATTTCACATTAAAAAGAATATATTTAACAAATTTTTCAATCTGAATGAAAAATATTTTTACTTTTAACTCACAAAAATTAAAATATTTTTAACATGAAAAAATTAAGCGGTTTAAAAAAGAGTATGTCTTCTTTAGAAAACAAAAAATTAACAGAACTTAAAACTATCCTAGGTGGTTTACTACCAGCTTCCAATGATCAATGGACAACGGGAACTTGTAATGAAACAAATGGAAACTCAGATACTGAAGTTTGGGTAGATGGTGTTAGATGTTAATAATTATAAGGGAAGAGTTTTCTTCCCTTTTACTTTTAGATATATGTCAAGAATATTAATTTTCGTGTTTTCTGTGTTAGTACTGACTTCATGTCAAACTAAAAAATATAACTACATTAATTATTACAATAAAGTCAATGAGACAGATAGTATCCTACGATATAAAAAAGATACATTAGAAGCTATTGCTTTGTATAAAAATATTTTCAAAAAATATCCACCAAAGCAATCATTGTGGATTGATGAATATGAAACTTACATAAAACTCTCAGATAAATTTAATAAAGATTTTGGTGGAAAAAAAAGTTTATATCTTCTAATACCTTTAGTAGCTCCTAATTGGAAATACAAAAAACAAGATAAAGAATTTTTCGTTTTATATAAAAAATATGGAATTGATAGTCTAGCTGTTGAAGATGAAATAAACAACTGGAAGAAAGGTTTAAATAAAAAGTTAGTAGATTCATTTTCAATCGCAATGATTAGGGATCAAGAAAATGGGAGAAGTGGAGGCGTTTCGATAAAAAATGACAAGAAAAATGCTCAATTACTAATATGGACAATTAATAACTATGGTTATCCATCACTTCAAAAAATTGGGCTTTGGGGGAATAATGGAATTTTTATGCCTACTAGCACCATATTACATCATATGGCAGGCTCAAAAGAATTTCCATATTTCAAAGAAAAAGTAATAGAGTTTATAAAGAACGGAGACTGTCCACCAGGTGACTATGCTTCAATGATAGATAGAAATAATAACCTTAATCAAAAAGAGTCTGAATATGGCTATGAAACGATGTTTCATGTACAGCCACTTAATAATAAATTAGATACTATTAAAGTTAATCAAAACCGTAAAAAGATAGGTCTTCCAAGCGTAAAACATTTTCAAAAATTGCAATCTGATTATTTTAAAGGTTAAAAATGATTCTAATAGTTTCAAATAATAATGAAATGACAACCGATGAAGTGATTTCTTGGTTGATTATGCTAAATAAAAAATTTATACGTGTTCATGAAGATGAAATTTTTATGATAAAAACTAGTGAAAAACGTATATATATTGAGAGTGAAAGAAATTGTTTTTTTATAGATGAAATATGTAGTGTTTGGTATAGAAGAGGAGGGTTAAAGTTTCATAGGAATCAATATGAAGATAAAGGGATTAACCACTTTATGAATGAAACACAACACTGGCTAGAAGATTATATTAGAAACTATTTGGAGAACAAAAAACATATTAACAAAGAGAGTACATTTCATATTAATAAATTAATAGTTTTAGATAAAGCAAAAGAACTAGGCTTTGATGTCCCAGATTATTTTTTAGCTGAAAATACTGATAATGTCGATGTAAATAAAACTATTGTAAAAACAATTACGGGAAATGGTTCTATCGACTTCGAAGATAAAAAAACAAGAGGTGTATTATACACAAATATTATTACTGATAAGGAAAACGAAGATTTTTTTATAACCTTTTTTCAAGAAAAAATTGAAAAAGATTATGAGATAAGATCTTTTTTTTTGAATGGTAAAATTTGGTCAATGGCAATATTTTCGCAAAATGACGAAAAAACAAAAATTGATTATAGAAATTATAATCATGAAAAGCCAAATAGAAACGTAAGATATAATCTTCCTGTAGAAATTGAAACTAAAATTATTCAACTAATGAACTTTCTCGATTTAAATTGTGGATCACTCGATTTTATGAAAAGTAGTGAAAAATTTTATTTTCTAGAAGTTAATCCAGTTGGCCAATTAGGAGCATTATCAACTTTGTGTAATTATGGACTTGATAAGGAAATAGCATGCGCTTTATGAAAGAAAAAACAGAAGAAAATCGCAAACTTCCCCTTGTTCTCAAATTTATGAAACAAATAAAGCAAGATGAGACTACAGTATTTAATTCACAGACTATTTTAAAGTTGCAATGTGAATCTTATCAAACTGATTTTTTAACAAGAAAGAAACCGTACAAATCAATTACCCGGCTGCTATGAATTATTTTAATTTATTTAGTAATATTTTAATTACTATTGGTATCCGCAGAATATTAATCACCGATCTAGAGAGAGATAACTCAGAACTATTTCCTTTAGAATTAAATGATCTTATTATTGAATTAAGTGAAAAGTCAATTGAAGATGTTATCAACTCTTATGATATAGAATCTCAGGATTTTGTAAAAGAATACATTAATATACTACTAGAAAAAGAATATGGATTTATTAGCCAAAAAGATTGGGATAAGAATTTTCCTCCTTTTTCTTATGAGTTTTTAAACCCTAATGAGATTACAAATGCTTTTTTAGAAATAGAAGACTTAAATGTTCTCAATAAAATAGCAAGTTCTATTGCAGATCTAGGCACAGAACACGTTGTAATATATTATAATAAAATTTTATTACATGATGAGTTTATAGAAATTGATAAACAATTCAAAAACACCTCTGTCAAATCTATTCAAGTGTTCTCTCTATATTCAAATGATATAGATGAACCTCTATTATTAAGCATAGATAAATTTTGTAGTAGAATATATTCCCTCGTATTTTATTCGTGTAATATTGATCTTCCAGAAATAGTAGATCAATATAAATTTACTGTGACTATAACAAAAGAAAATATAAAATTAAATTCTTGTGGCAAAGTAGATTTAAAGTACTTCAATACAAGTCTTCCGAAAGTTTTGGAGGCTATTAATTATAATTCATGTCTTCATAAAAAAATTTCCATTGACAAAAATGGAGATATTAGAAATTGTCCTGCAATGCTGGAAAGCTTTGGTAATATAGATAATAGATCTTTGTTGGATGCGCTGAAGCACCCTAATTTCAAACAATATTGGAGTCTTACTAAAAATGACATTGAAGTATGTAATATTTGTGAGTTTAGATATATATGTACAGATTGCCGAGCATTTACTGAAAGAACGCATATTAATCTTATAGGACTCGATGTTTCCAAGCCTTTGAAATGTGGTTATAATCCCAATACTGGGGAATGGCAAGAATGGAGTACAAGTCCACTTAAACAAATAGCTATTGAATTCTATCAAATGAAAAATGATAAATAATTACCAGTTAATTAAAATTATTTTTTATTGAAGTAAAAACAATCATTTAGATTATATTAAAACACCTATTTTTTAGGTGTTTTTTATATTATATTCAAAATAAGTAGTTATATAATTTTTATAAATTCGATTTGTAAAGAGAATATATAAATGATAAAGAAAACATTTCAATCATGAAATTACCCACTGAATTAGGAGATGAATATATAAATACAGTCCTTTCTAACTTTTCCTTAAAAGATCTTCCGGGGGAAGAATGGAAGCTGATAGAAGGTTTTGAAAATTATGCTATTTCAAATTATGGAAGAGTCAAAAGCTTGGAACGTTGGGTTACACTTCCTGTCGGAGGAGAGCAAAAAATATTAGATAAAATCATGAAACTACAAGTCTTTAAATATTTTAATAAATACCTAAAGACGCATTTTTATAATGTAAGATGTAACCTTTGTGTTGAAGGGAAAACACATGGAAAATCAGTAGCCCGCTTGGTTTATTATCATTTTAATGAAAAGTTTGATTTGAATGATAAATCATTTCGGATGTCCTTTAAAGATGATAATCGATTTAATGTACATTTTAGTAACTTAGAGAAGATAACTACCTATGAGTTACGTAATAAAGTTCTGAATACAGGTAGGGGAAAGAAAGGGAATTATCAGCAGGCAGTGAATCAATATACGGTTAATGGGGATTTTGTGGCTACTTATGAAAATATTTATACAGCCAGTAAAATTCTTAAAATTCATCATACCAATATTCTATCTGTCATTAACAGAAAAAGTATTACAGCCGGAAAATTTAGATGGTTTGTAAAAGATTATACACCTACTAAAGAAGATTTTATACCGGAAGCTAAAAATAAAACAGAAAAAGTACTTAATACAACCCTCTGGAAAAGACTAGGAAAGCCCCCAATTGATGAAATTAATCCACCGGCATGTATGAATTTATCACTAAAGGATCTTCCCGGTGAAAAGTGGAAATCTGTTCCTGGTCTCAAGCAGTATTTTGCCATATCAAATAAAGGAAGAGTAAAACGGTTAAACACTTGGACACAGAATAGAAATAAAACTTTTTGGAAAGAACATATTATTTCACTATTTGTATTAAGACCTGAGAGTAAAACGTATTATTTTTATACAAAATTAAGCCACAAAGGTATAAATTATCATATAGCAATTACCCGATTGCTTTATTATTGTTTTGTCGAAGAATTTGATCTAAATAACAGAATACTGCGAGTAGACAATGAAAATGAAAGGCTATGGGATATAGATCTATCAAAGATTTCATTACGGTCTATGGGAAACATTAAGAAATAAAAATAAAATCCTGAAACTCCAAAAGATCCTAAACCCTTCATAAGATATCAAATTTGAAATTTAAATTATGTAAATAATTAGCACACAAAAAAAGGTGCTCTTTTAATTTATATTGGGGAATAATTATAAAAGTGGTGTTAGTTTTAAGAGCTGACAAGACCTTATAAAATAAGCATTCATAAAAATCACAAATATAGGGCTAAAATCAAATTTTAAGTATGAAGACATCGGAAAGGGTGGCGAAGTTGATTTAAGCGTGCTTAAAGCCTTAAAACAAAGGTATAACTCGATTTAAATACGAGGGTGCAAAGATGCAACAAACTTTTTTCATATACAATATGAAAAATCGATTAGTGTTTATAATAAACCGTAAATTTTATCAATATCTTTGCATGGAACGATACCGAAATTCTATTTCGAGTGGCATAAAAATGCTGAGATTGTAAACCGAACAACTCAGGTTTATTAGCCTGAGTTGTTCGGTAAGTTGTCTAATTTCAAAAATCCGCATCATGGAATTTTTTGAACGCGACGGAAAAAGATTCAAAAGAATTTATTGCCGTTCCAGAAAACTGAAAAGTGGTAAACTAATTTACCCACCAATCGGAAAGTTATTTGTCTTCGAAGTTGAAGTGAAATAACTCTTTTAAGCTCTCTGCGCCAACAGAGAGCTTATTTTTTATATAAATTCTTTCGATTTTTTAATGAACAACTATACCTATTTAGGTAATTGTGAATGGATGAACCATGATGCAAATATATATAAAGTGATGTAATTATAATTACAATTTTTATAAAAATTTCTTTTGGTTCTTTAAATATTATTTAAAGAGGGATTTTCCTCTGAATGTTTTTTCAATAAAAAATGATATAAATTCTTATTATTTTGTACAAAATTAAATTTTTAAAATAGGTATTTATTTTGAAATAGACATTAAAACAACAAATATTTGTTGTTTTTTTTCATAAAGTCTATCTCTAAAAAGATATAGTCTATTTTTGTTTTAAATTAATGTATGGAAAAGCTGATAGACCTTTGTTATGACTATGAATTTAAAGATGAAGCAGAAGGAATTAAGTACGAGTTTGTAAGTGTAGGAACTATGGAAGTTCCTAAAAGAGTAACTTTTACACCAGTAAATGGATTATCCAATTATTACAATTTAGGACTGACTAATATTTCAATAGATGAAGAAGGAAATGAAACTGCATCTGATATGTCGAGAGAGAACAATATAAATGATGATGAAAAAGTAATGTTGACAGCTTTTCTGTGTGCATTGGACTTTTTGACACTAGATAAATATAAAGATGCCAAAGTTATATTTGCCGGTAATACAGTAGCTAAACAAAGATACTACACTAGGAAAGTTTCTACCCATTTAGAAGAACTATCTAAAACATGTACTATTAAAGGAGGCAGAGTACATCATTTACAAGTAAATATAGATCCAGATACTCAAGAGAAAATACCAATTGGCCCAATACCACTTAACGAGGGATATACATATACAGATTATACAATTAGTGATGCTAGAAGTTATCAATTTATTACATTTGAAGTTAAAGATGAACTAAAGGAATAGAATTTGTATATATTGTATATATTTGTATTAAATTTATATTATATGAAAACGACACTAAGACAACTTATAGATAGATCTGGTAAAAGAACTGTGGTTACATATAAAGGAAAAGATAAGAGAACGAAATATGATGATAGTGTAACTAATAAGAAAATGCAGATTATAAATAATCTCATTCGAGGTAATACAGAAGAAATCTCGAAAATTTTATCTAAATAGTTTGTAACTATGAAATAAAAATATAAGGATCTATCATTTTTTGATAGATCCTTTTTTAATATCTTGTTAGAATGGAAAATTACTTACAACTTCCTTTTAAAGACTTTATAAAAGAAACTTTACCTGCATATATTAAAAACATAAATACCGGTAATGACAATTTGAAGTCTTATATGCTGTTTTTTGATCTTTTAGAAGAATATAAGAAAACTAGATCATCTGTTATTGAAAGAAATGTACTTTTAGATTTACAAAATGTCCTAAAAACAAATAACGCAGCTTCTATTAGAATTATTGCTGGAGATAATTTAATTTCATTTTTAAAGGATGAAGATTCTACAGAAGAAGCTATTAACATGTGGATTAAATTTTTTCCTAAAATTAGAAAGAGAATAAACTCGCAACCTGTTGGAGAACCGCTCCATGAAAAAGATATCATTTCAATCATTGAGCTTTTAGATTATACTGGAGTATCAATTCTAAATGATTTACAATTTTACAAATGTATCAGACAGAAAATAAATGATCCAACAATAGATGAGATTCAAGATAATCTTATGAAACACCTAAAGGAAAAAGTAAGATTATCTGAGTTACTAAAAACATTAATAACAAAAAACTGATTATGGATAATAAAAAATTCTTTCTATATTTTGATACAGGAAATGATGTCTTTAATGAGCCTTTCGAGATTGAAGCCAATAAAGATTTATTTGTTGGAGATTTAATAGACGTATCCGACAATGACATATTAAAAACAAAGGAAGAAGAATTTAATACCTGCCTATTTAGAATTATAAAAAGGCAATATAATGTGGAGTACAAAGAAATGTTTCTTCATTTAGAGCCTTTTCATGTTTAAGTTGTTTGTAATTAGAATTTGGTTCCTTTATCAAGTAATTTATTTATTTCAACTTTTATTTGGTCTCTATTAAGCGGTACAAGCTCAATAACTTCGTAAGCGTCTGAAAGATAACCGAAAATTTCATCATCAATCATTGCTGATAGGTAAACATATAATGCAATCCTATCTTCATTATCAAAATAATGCTCATTAAACTGAGTTATTTGGGGGAAAATCGGAAAAGCCCCAACTCAACGAATTATTAAACTATATACGGAAAGGAGATACTTTGACGGTTTGGAGATTAGACAGAATCGGCAGAACAACTGTTGGATTGATTCAATTTGTAACAGAGCTGAACGATAAAGGAGTCCGTTTTAAATCCATATCTGAAAACATCGATACAAGTTCTGCTAGTGGAAAATTAATTTTTCAAATATTTTGCGTTTTAGCTGAGCACGAACGAAATGTTTTGATTGAAAGAACCAATGCAGGTTTAAAGTCTGCAAGGGCTCGTGGAAGAAACGGGGGAAGACCAAAAGGTCTGACAGAAAAATATAAGGAAATTGCGCCTTTAGTAAAAGCTTCATATGAAAGTAAAAAGATGTCAATTGAGAAAATTATGAAAGCATTTGATATTGGAAGTAAAACGACATTTTATAAAATAATTAATTCTTAAAAAACGATGAAGAATAACTCCGCAGAAGCGAGAGAATATTGATTTAAAAGTACAAATTCTTCATTAAGGAACCTACATTATCTGTCAACTCTTTTATTTAGTTATTTCGTCAATAAAGCCATGGAGTTTTCAGTTCTATCCTTCCTGTGTTTTTCTCTCCAAGAAAACATGTTGTGGTAATGATCATCTGTAAATCGGGAACAATACAAATAATTTGTTCTCCATGGCCAACTGCTACAAAAGCCTGATGGCCATTTGTTTGTCTGCGCCACCAATAATATCCATAACCATTTGCATTTGGTACAACATCCCAAGTATCTGATTTCACCTATGTGACTGTCGATTCTTCAATCCATTTTTGAGATACAATTTGTTTGTTTCCAATTTTTCCTTTATTTAGTATCAATGTTCCAAGCTTCAGCATATCATTTGGTTTCATAAAAAGTTCAGAACCAGCAAGATTTCTATTTAGCACATCAGTATCCCATTTGTCAATTTTTACAGATAAATGACTTAATAAGTTTTCATTGGTAAAATCTTTTAACTGAATTCAGTAATTTTGAAAGAGCAGCACCAAAAACATATCTTTCTCCGGAACTGTAATTGAATTTATCGCCACGATATTCTTCAAATGGCTGGTCTACATAAATTTAACAGGATCTGAAGATTGCCCCATTACTCTTGAAAGTTGACTGTTTTCTGGATAGTCGAACCCTCCTTGCATGGTCATTAAATGCCTTAGAGTTTACTGTCTTCCGGATAGAATCGTGAAGCATTTTTCCTTCAATATTTGAAACGTTTTTGAATTGGCTTCTAGATATATCATGTTCGCGAAGAATTTTTAATATGGGAGTATTAGATCCGGAAGCATTCCTCTGTCTCTAGCGATGCCAGCTAACATGGATTTTATGCTTTTAGATACAGATTTTACATTGAAAACAGTTTCTCTATTAGCTCCGTGAAAATATTGTTCATAAATTATATCCAAACTTGTTAAAATTGTAGGTCCCACTTACATCTAATGAAGATTGAGGGTTTGATGTATTAATTCTACTTGAGTATTTAAATCAGGAAACAATGCTACAATAACAAACGATAAAAATATTCTTCTTTTCATATTAAATTGTTTTAATAAATTTAAGTTTTTACACGAATAAAAAATAAATATGTAAGTTTGAGATAACTCTTAATATTTAGAATTTTATTTTTCATTAAAATAATCCCAAACAACTTTAGAGATGTCCGAAATTATTCTAAAGTTTACATTATTTTCTTCCATAGAATCGCTCACAAATACAGAAATAGCATAGTGTTTACCATTGGAAAGAGTTATAATAGCTATTTCATTTTCAGCGCCTGTCAGACCGTCTTGGTTCTTTCCGGAAGCACCAGTTTTTCTGGCTACGGGGTTCCTTGGGGTCGGCTCACGAAACGGAAAATATTTAGGGTTAAGGATAGAGTCTATTTATTTTTAAATTATAATAGAAGGTTTAAATATTATCCTGATTTCTAAGCTTTCTAAATTCACCTTCTTTAAGTTTGTCTTTTTCAGGCCAAATATAATTTCCTGTCAAATGGATATGCTCCCATCCTAAAGTAAACATTTTAATTTTGTTTCTAGGAACAAAATTAAAATGTTTACTTTAGGATAAAAAAGATAATGAAAGTATTTTTAAAATTTATATTGTTTGTTCTATTTTTGGGAAATATCATATCATGTATAAACCGTTATGAACAAAAGAATAACGAACAATCTTTATTGAAACTAATCGATAAAAGACTTAAGATGGCTCCTTTAGTTGCAAAAAGCAAATGGAATACAAAAGCTCCCATTGATGACCCAGTGCGTGAAAAAAGTATTTTAGACAGTGTAAAAGTTAAATCCAAAAAGATGGGAATTGATGAGAATTTGGTAATTCATTTTTTTCAGGCACAATTTGAAGCCGGTAAAATTGTACAAAGACAATTGCATAACCAGTGGAAAGCTCAGAATCAGTCTCTTTTCAACACTGCTCCTAACCTCGCCACAGATATTCGTCCTGTATTAGATAGTCTTACCACGCTGTTGTTGCTGGAACTACAAAAAAATGAAAACAATAGTTTAGATGCTCAGTCAATAAAAGGATTTAGAAAAGAAGCCAGAAAAATAATAAGTTCAAAATTTACAAATGAGGTTGTAGAAACAGCGATAAAGCCCTTGGAAGTTTATGGAGCATCAAAATAAATTCAATTAAAAAATTTCAAAAACTACTGCTATATGTTGAAAAAGAATATAACAAGGATTAAATCAATACGGTATTTAATCGGATTTATATTATTTGTAAGCCTTTTGTCGGGTTGTTTTTTAAGAAAAAGTTTTCGCTCAGAAAAAATAGCGTATCTCGGTCCTCCGGGGTCGTTCACTCATCTGGCAGCCAAAAAGAAGTTTTCTTCGCAAAACTTGGTTTTTCAAAACAGTATTGAAGATTGTTTTATTTCCGTGCATTCAGGAAGTGTGGAAAAAGGAATTGTTCCTTTAAAAAATTCAATAGGTGGAATCGTTATCCCCACTGAAAAGGCTTTGAAAGAGTTTTCCGATATTTGGATAGAAGATTCATTGGAACTACTCATATCTCAAAACTTAATGATTATTCCAGGAAGAGCTAATATTAAAAAGATTTATTCTCATCCACAGGCATTAAGACAATCCCGTCACTTTATTGATAGCCTTTATCCTGATATTCCCAGAATAGAATATTCCTCTACTTCTACAGCTGCCAAATGGGTATCAGAACATCCTGAAGAACGAGGGGCTGCAATTGCCAATACAGAAGCGGCGACGTTGTACAAGCTGGAAATTATTTATACAGATATTCAGGGGGATAAGAATAATAAAACGAAATTTATCATTATTTCGAAAAAACATAAAAAGCTTCAATAATACAGGGTAACTGGATTTGCTAAATTTTTAGGACAAGATTCTTATATCCTAACTTTCATGTTATTAAAAAGTTAGAAAAAAGTTTAGAAATCGAAGATTATCTCCTTTAAGTCGATGAATGATATTTCGACGAAGTCAAATTAAAATCCAAACAGTTTGATTAAATGAGCAAAGAAGCTCTGCAAAAGGCTACTACTTTCCTATTGATTTAAAACAAAATCTCAATATAGGCTTCAAACCAAAATAGTATATTTTGATAGGCTAATGCAATTTGATTAATCGGTAAATAGTAGCCGGGTGAACATCGAATAATTTGGCTACTTCCGGAGCTGTTTTTCGTCCGGATTGGGGTCAGTCGACGAAAAGTAAAATTTTGTACGTTAAGGATAAAATCTATTAATATTTGAAATTTAAATAGACTGACTGAATGGCTAAGAGTTTCTTATATAATTACATGAAGCAATTTTATCTAGATATGTACGTTATTTATAGATGATTAAAGTAATAATTTTCTCCTTTCTAATATTTCGTCTACATTATTTGCTCAATCTGCGCAATATAATAAACCGATCAACTAAGTATGAACAATTATAATGGTCAATTTGAACACAATTTTTTTGTTGTAATTGAAGCAGATAATCATGATACCTGTCTAAAATTTGCATCATATATTAAAAAAGCAATAGAACCTTGGTTTTTACAAACGGAGAATATCACCGAGCATAAATCAGCTCGAAAAGGAGATGTATTGAGACGAGATATATCAGTGAAGCATACTGCATTTGCTAATGATATTATTATCTTCAATGAAATGCTCCGTACACTAATATGGAATTATAATTTATATTTTAATGTAAAAATAAATATTGATGACAGGGGTACGTTACCCAAGGATAGTAGAAAAGCAATCAAAAAAATTAATTGATATTAAAATCTCAAAAAACGATCTATGAAAATTTAAAATAAATAATAAAATATGAACCTATATACTTTTAGAGAACTGGAATTAAAGTCCGGCGAATTTATATACTTAGTAAATGAAAGAGGAGAAGGATTTTCTGGAATATATGAAGGAGAATATGATAATGCAAACGAAACTTTTAAATTTAATAATAGTTCGAATGGAATAATAGAAACTATTTACATTGAAAACCTACAAGTTTTACAACGAATGTATTAGCAAAATCTCAAAAAACTATGAAAAGTGAAAGTTGGAATATTTTGGAACCTTTAAGAGATGAATATGAAAATATTGAATTTTTCGAAGATTATTATGAGAGAATAAAATCTAAAGTTGAATACTCTCATATACCAAGCAATGTATTTGAGCAGTGGCTTTGGGCTCACCATGATAAAGTAGAAAGTATTATAAATTATGGTTGGTTAAATTATGAAAATATTGAATTTGAATTATGCCTTTGGTCTAACGAACAATTGGAAAATATATATGTCATAAACTACGGTAGAGAATATTTTGAGTTAAGATCCAGCTATAATGATCTTGACAACTTCTGTTGTACACAGGAAGATCTAAAATTTTGGAAAGAAAAAGGAACATGGAAAACACCACTTATAATACTTGATGTAGAATCGTTAGGGAAAATACCGAGACATTGTGAATTGAAACCACCATATCAATTAGTAGAAGGACATTCCAGACTTGGATATTTACATTCCATGTTTACAATTGATAACTTAAAAAAAGGAAATGTTGCGTCAATTCATGAAATTTATTTAATGAAGCAAAAGCAGTTCGCTTATTGATTTTCACAATTTTAAACTAAAAAATAAATCTCAGAAAACAATAGATTTTTGGGAGAATCAAAAAAAGGGAACTAATTTTTTTAATGAAGTAGAAAAGCAAGAGCGTTTTAGATCAGCCAAAGAGTTAAATATCTCTTTTGCTAGGCTGGCTCCTAATAAATGGCGAATCGGAAATCCTAAAAATAAACTTGGTAATTTTTTAATTGGAGAGCAGGATAACCCCGCTAAAGCTCCAAATGAAGCGGATATTAAGTATTTAAAATCTATAATAGATATTGCTCATAAAGAAGGTGTACCTGTAATACTAACTATGCTTAGCCTGCCACATTCAAGATGGTCACAACACGGTAAAGGAGAAAAAGAAGAAAGACAAATTTGGGAAGATTTTAAAGCGCAAGATGATGCTATTATTTTTTGGAAGGAATTAGCCAGAGAATTAAAAGATCATAAAGGAATAGTGGCCTTAAATATAAGAAATGAGCCTTCTCCAGAAAGAGCAAAAGGAATTCCGTTCAAGGATTGGTATACTGAAAATTACGAGCAATGGAATGAAAAAATCAAAGGAACTCCGCAAGATTTAAATCTTTTTTACAAAAAAGTGGTTTCTGCAATAAGAGAAGTAGATAAAGATGTCCCTATCGTTTTAGATTCAGGTTTTTTTGCAACACCTTGGGCATTTAAGATTTTAGATGCTATTAAAGATGAAAATGGCAATAATGATCCCAATATCCTTTATTCTTTTCATTCATATGAACCTTATAATTATGCCAGTCGTCCTAATTGTAATAAAATTGATGGTACAAAAACCGGAGAAACATCTAAAGCCGGTATTGCTGAAAAATGTAAATATAATTATCCCGGAATGATCCCTACAGGCGAATTATCAAATGCTAAAAGTATCGAGTGGAATAAAGAAACAATGATTAATTTTCTAAAGCCTATTAATGATTTCCAAAAAAGAAATAATATCCCTTCCAATCGTATTCTGGTCGGTGAATTTGGAGTTTATAGAACTAATCCTGATGCTGAAAAATACCTAAATGATATGATAGAAATCTTTGATGAAAATAAATGGCATTGGGTTTTTTATAGTTTCAGAGAAGATAATTGGGATCGTATGGATTATGAGTTAGGGACTAAAAAAGTACATTGGACTTACTGGGATACTGTTAAGGAAGGGAAATTTCCCATCAAACTTTATGAAGAAAATAAAAATAATCCTCTTTGGAAGGTAATTACTAATAGCTTAAATAAAAAATTAGTGTTTGATTTTTTATAGAAGCATAGACGTTCTCTTTTTAATCTCGTAAATGCAAAACCTACAAAAAATAAATATTTTATAATTAGTGTGATTTAATTAGTCGGTAAATGGTAGCCGGATGAACGTCGAATAGTTTGGCTACTTCAGGAGCTGTTTTTCGTCCCGATTCGATAAGATGTTTTATTTCTTTTCTTTGGACTTCTTTTAATTTGGATTTTCTTCCTCCAATCCTTCCTTCTTTGCGGGCGTGTTCCAAACCTTTTTTAGTCCGCTCTTTAAGCATTTCCCTTTCAAATTCTGCAAAAACTCCTACCATCTGCATCATCATTCTTCCTGAAGATGTGGTAGTGTCAATAAATTCTGTCAAGCTTCGGAATCCTGATTTTTTTCCTTCAATCTGCTCTATCAAGAAGAGGAGATCCTTCAGTGACCGTGAAAGTCTGTCAAGCTTCCAGACAATAACAATATCGTCCTTGCGAAGATGGCTGAGAAGCTCTTTAAGTTTCGGGCGATCCCATCTTCCACCGGAAACCTTTTCCTCAAAGATAAGTTCACAACCAGCTTTTCTCAAAGCTTCTATTTGAACTGAATTATCCTGCTCCTGAGTGGAGACTCTGGCATATCCTATTAACATAGATTCTATTTTATAACTCTAAATCTTGTGGATTTTTATGTCCGTCCCAAAAGGAAAGAATTTGAATTGTTTTGTTATTAATCCTATAAAAAATTAAAAACTTTCTAAGGACAACCACATAACGAACACCGGGAATATCAAAAGCTTCCTGTCCTGCGTAAGGGTTGTTGGCAATATAATCTTCTTTTTCAGAAACCTGTTTTACTATCTTCTTTGAATAAGTGGCAGACTTGTTATGGTTGATCCAAAATTCCAAAGCTTCTAGATATAAACGTTCTGCTTTTTCAGTCCATTCTATTTCGAACATAAAGCTGCTGCTTTTTTTCGTACTTCTTCACTTGAAATGAGCCTTCCCTCTTCTGCATCTTTTATACCTTCTAAGACAGATTGTCTTATCTCTTCAGAAATTATAATGTCTTCCTGACTTTTAAAACGGATTTTCATTTCTTCTAAAAAAGCTTCAATAACGGAGAATTGTTTTGGATTATCTGGATAAATAACAATGCTTTTCATGATAAGATTATTTACACAAAGATAAGGATTTCGCACAAACATATCGCAAAATATTTTTATTTTGCAATACTTTTATGCGACTGTAAAATTAATGCATCCCGAACATTCTGAGTTGTGTTGCAAAAAGGATCGTTTGTGCAAAGAATAATTTGAAATTATGGCTTTAAGAAAAATATTATCTGAAAAAGAGAAAGAAAATTTAATTGAGTCCCCTGTTTTAAAAGAAGATATCATACGTTGGTATACTCTTACGGAATCTGATATTATAATTATTGGGGTCAGTCGACGAAAAGTAATTTTAGGAGAGTTGAAAGATTGGAGCCCTGTTCAATTAAATGGTGAAAAAGTTGCAGCAATTACCACTAAAGTTGTGTTTCCTGAAGCTCTGTTTGAAAATTATAAATAAGACTATGATGCTCATGATTATTATGGTCCAAAGGCTGAGTTTCCAGGCGGAATGGAAGCTTTCAGAAAAAAAATTCTGAGAAGAGTTAATGTCAACGGGTTTACTTGGAATTATAGTGGGCAACTATATTTACAATTTAAGGTAGATGAAAATGGGAAAACTACTGATTTTAGAATAAATCCTACATCAGGAAATAAAGACTTTGATAAAAGATTAATTGAAGCTGCTAAAAGTATTAAAGATACCTGGAAGCCATCTGCTATACATGGTTTTGCTATATAAAGTGATCAAACACTTCCAATAACACTTAGTAAAGATTAATTTAGTACCCATCAAACAATAAAAAAAATCCCGGATTTTGAATCCGGGATTTTTTTTATTCATTATTTTTTAGGCGCCAATATTCTTTTTCTCTAATTTCTGGAGAATTCTATAAATTGTACCGATTTGCTCCAAGGATTAAAGATCTTTCCGATAAGAAAATATATTTACCTCCAGGGGATCATGATTTTTCTGTTTTATCAGAACAATTGGAGGCTATATTAATATAAAGAAAATTGCTTAGAATTGGGACGATATCTTAAGATTAGCTGCTTCTATTAAAAAAGGGACAGGCAAAGCTTCTTATTATCCGGAAAATTGGAAGCTACCTAAGACAGAATGGGCTTGCAGCTGCTCTTCGTGAATTTGGAAAAATAGAAAGATCTTTATTCATGTTAGATTGGTATGTAGATCCTGCTCTTCGTAGAAGAGTTACCATAGGGCTCAATAAAGGAGAAGCCAGAAATGCTTTGGCCAGAGCAGTTTTTTTTAATCGATTAGGAGAAATCAGAAATAAAAGTATTGAAAGTCAAAAACACCAGGCTAGTGGTCTCAATCTGCTAACGGCAGCCATTATACTTTGGAATACGGTCTATCTTGAAAGAGCTGTAAATTACTTGAAGAGTAAGGGTGAGATAATCGATAAAAATATTTTGCAATATTTGTCTCCTTTAGGTTGGGAATATATTCATCTGGCTGGAGATTATGTTTGGCCTGAGAAAGATAAACTTAAATACGGTGAGTTTAGAAGTCTTAGAAATCATGATAATATTTAAAACTTCTATTATAATTTAAAAATCAATAGATTTTATACTTAACCCTAAATGTTTTCCGTTTCGTGAGCCGACCCCAAAGTTGCTTATTTTTTAAGTAGGGAAAGTGATTACATGTTGTCAATGAATGGATTAGATGATTTACAATTACCAATTGACTAACGTTCTTTTTTTTGGTTTTTTAACATTTATACGTTGTTCAAAGGATCATATTTTTTATATTTTTATGGCATGATTAAATTCAAAAATATGAAGTGCATTATCGTAGCGTTAATGCTTATCCCGCAAGTTATGTTCGGTCAAGAAAACAAATCTCTCGTGCAGTTACAGGAAATGATCAAGCAGATTATCGATACTGCAGGAGGGAAAATTGGCGTGGGTGTTAAGGGAATGGATTTTAAAACCGGTTTTGTGATTAACGGGAACCATGAGTACCCGATGATGAGTGTGTTTAAATTTCCGATTGCCTTTGCGGTATTGGACAAGGTGGATAAAGGTGAACTTAAGCTCAACCAAAAATTTCATATGCCTAAAGAATCTCTGGATACCAATACCTATAGCCCGATGATCAAAGATTTTCCGAATCAGGATCTGGACGTGACCTTAGCCGATCTGCTTATGTATATGGTTACAAAGAGTGATAACAATGCCTGTGATTTTCTGATCACAAAGGTTGCTGGTGGCCCGGCCGCTATAAATAAATATCTTCACCGTGCTGGTGTAAAAGATATTGCTATCGCACATACAGAAGGTGCAATGGAAAAAGACAAGTCATTGCAGTACAAAAACTGGCTTAAGCCTGGCGGCTCGTTGCAATTATTACAGTTGCTATTTGACCAGAAATTGCTTTCTAAATCAAACAATGATTTTCTGTTTCAGATCATGCGCGAGTTACCGGATGGGAGTAAAAGGATAACGGTGCAATTGCCAGCAGAAACTGAATTATTTCATAAAACTGGCTATTCGGGAATGAATAAACAAGGGATGATGGCCGCTTTTAATGATATGGGGATCGTTACTTTACCTAATGGTAAACATCTCGCTATTTCCGTCTTTCTTTCTGATTTTCAAGGGCCGCTAGACCGTGGGATCAATGTAATTGCAGCAATTTCTAAAGAGATTTGGGACTTTTATGCTATTATAGCGAAGTAATCAAAGTACTATGTCTTGAATTTATTTTTTTAGCATGACTCCCAAAAAGTGGTACTATTTAAATCTATATTTAAATTAATGAGCTCAACCTTCCTTTATTTGGATTTTATTTTTGATTAAAAAAATCAGTTATTAATAGCTCACTATTTAATAGGAATACCAGCCTTGCTATTATAAGAATAATATGCTATTCCTTTATTGATTACTTGCTGCAGAAAAGTATTGGTTAAACCTGTGCCGATGTAAATGGATTTAAGAGATTTAATCCCGATATTGATGTTAACAATTTTAAATGTTGAAGTTTTAAACTACAAAAAGTAATCTCAAAAAACGATTATTTCAAAAATAAGTTTCAATTGAAAATTTAAATTATTTTCTCGTAATGACTAGAGTTAAGACCGAATATTGAATTATCAAAAAGTTCATTTGAAGTAATCGTTGGAAGACTTGATGCGAAAGACAACTGAAAAATTATTTTAAGCTAACATACCAAACATAAAGTCGTTTGGCGAAATTGTGAATTTTGAAGAAAATCGAGATTAACACTTCGTAATAAATTCACCTTGCAAAAAATAATTGATATGAACTTCTCAACGAACACCAAGTGCTGGAACGTTATTTATAGATAAAACTAAATCTCAAAAAAGGATGAAGAATAACCCCGCGAAGAGAGAGAATATTGATTTAAAAGTACAAAATCTTCACTATTAAGGAACCTACATTATCTGTCAACTCTTTTATTTAGTTATTTCGTCAATAAAGCCATGGAGTTTTCAGTTCTATCCTTCCTGTGTTTTTCTCTCCAAGAAAACATGTTGTGGTAATGATCATCTGTAAATCGGGAACAATACAAATAATTTGTTCTCCATGGCCAACTGCTACAAAAGCCTGATGGCCATTTGTTTGTCTGCGCCACCAATAATATCCATAACCATTTGCATTTGGTACAACATCCCAAGTATCTGATTTCACCTATGTGACTGTCGATTCTTCAATCCATTTTTGAGATACAATTTGTTTGTTTCCAATTTTTCCTTTATTTAGTATCAATGTTCCAAGCTTCAGCATATCATTTGGTTTCATAAAAAGTTCAGAACCAGCAAGATTTCTATTTAGCACATCAGTATCCCATTTGTCAATTTTTACAGATAAATGACTTAATAAGTTTTCATTGGTAAAATCTTTTAACTGAATTCAGTAATTTTGAAAGAGCAGCACCAAAAACATATCTTTCTCCGGAACTGTAATTGAATTTATCGCCACGATATTCTTCAAATGGCTGGTCTACATAAATTTAACAGGATCTGAAGATTGCCCCATTACTCTTGAAAGTTGACTGTTTTCTGGATAGTCGAACCCTCCTTGCATGGTCATTAAATGCCTTAGAGTTTACTGTCTTCCGGATAGAATCGTGAAGCATTTTTCCTTCAATATTTGAAACGTTTTTGAATTGGCTTCTAGATATATCATGTTCGCGAAGAATTTTTAATATGGGAGTATTAGATCCGGAAGCATTCCTCTGTCTCTAGCGATGCCAGCTAACATGGATTTTATGCTTTTAGATACAGATTTTACATTGAAAACAGTTTCTCTATTAGCTCCGTGAAAATATTGTTCATAAATTATATCCAAACTTGTTAAAATTGTAGGTCCCACTTACATCTAATGAAGATTGAGGGTTTGATGTATTAATTCTACTTGAGTATTTAAATCAGGAAACAATGCTACAATAACAAACGATAAAAATATTCTTCTTTTCATATTAAATTGTTTTAATAAATTTAAGTTTTTACACGAATAAAAAATAAATATGTAAGTTTGAGATAACTCTTAATATTTAGAATTTTATTTTTCATTAAAATAATCCCAAACAACTTTAGAGATGTCCGAAATTATTCTAAAGTTTACATTATTTTCTTCCATAGAATCGCTCACAAATACAGAAATAGCATAGTGTTTACCATTGGAAAGAGTTATAATAGCTATTTCATTTTCAGCGCCTGTCAGACCGTCTTGGTTCTTTCCGGAAGCACCAGTTTTTCTGGCTACGGGGGTTCCTTTAGGAAGTTGTTCTACTATTTTGTTGGTACTCAATGTAGTTCTCAGCATAATTGACATCAAAAAATTTGTAGAACTTTTAGAAAGTAACTTATTGTCGTAGAATTTTTTAAGAGTATGGTTTGCGGAATTAGTTGTTGTATAGTTTTGATATTGTGCATTCCAGTCTTTATGCATTTCTTCTTCATTAAACTTTATCTGAAAATCTTTTACTTCTTTAGAATTCATAAAATTTTGAACAGCTTCTGTGCCTTCGATTAGTTTTAAAAGAATATCACAACCATTATTATCACTAAATGCTACCGTTTGTTCAATGATTTCACTTAAAGACACATCTGCACCATTGGGGTATTTGTTGCGAAGAGGAGACCAAGTATTTTCATGAAGATTAGATTTATTCAATGAAATTTTTTGAGTTAATGAGAGTTTTCCTTGATCCACTTCATTAAGAATCGCAGCCGCGATGTAGAACTTAAAAACACTTTGCATTGGGAACTTTTTATCTCCATTCTTATTGTAATTTACGTTATCTTCAAATCCTAAAACAGAAACTGCTACAGTAGCTTTTTTATCACTAACAATGGTATTTATTTTTTTCTCTAACACTAAATTGTGTAAATTAGAATTTTCAGTGCAAGACTGTATACCAAGTAAGAGAATTGCCACCATCATAGCAGCGTAAAATTTTTTTATAATCATAAGTGTGTTTTTTTTTAAAGTTTTATTTTAAACTTCTATATTTTCTTTTACAAAAATAATTTTTTTTTAAACATTAATGTATTGATTTTAAAAATAATAGCATTGATTAATATTCCTTAACATATATTCTGCCCAATTTTGAGCTTTACTTAAAACGTCCTATCAAAAGTTTTTTTTCAAAAAAGTCTATAATTTGATTATCCATTGTATTTGGTAAAGAAAAACGACACCTCAATTAGGTGTCGGCTCACGAAAAGGAAAACATTTCTCACCTAGGAAACTTCCACTAAAAAACTTGTGCCCTCAATACCAAATAAAAAAAATATAAAAAATTACAATCTTAATAATAATATTAAGTTAACTAAATACTATGAAAGCAAAAGTTCAGATCACGCAGTTGTTTGATGGAACTACTTATTAAGTAGTATTTATTGAAGACACCAAGAATATTTTAAAAAATGATAAGTACTGCGAAATTGTATGATTTAGTAAAATTCCAAGTAATAGGATTATTATTGAAAGCTCAAAGATTAATTAAAAATAGTATTGATTATTCAGTAATATGTTGTATATTTGAGGATAAAATTAAATTTATTGAAATTAACAAAAATTTAATATTGTATAAATAAATATTGAATGTACATTTTATTGCTATTCCATGCATAATAATATTTATCTATATAATCTAAAAGCTATTGTTTTCAGGTAAGTAATTATTTATGGATAAAAAATCTGATATTTTTGGTATTTTTTATTTTTTCTAATTTTGCTAGTAGTTATTGGTAACAAGCTGTTGTTCAAATTAGCTCTGTTTAAGGTAATAGATTCTAAAAACACAATGATATATTAAGGGCATTGCCCTTAATATATCAAATTTAATCCAGTTAAATGGCAAATTTTAAGGACATTCATATAGGAAAATTGATTCAAATCAAAGTTGAAGAATCGGAAATAGACATATCCAGAATATGTAATTTTTTTAAATGTTCTATAGAAGAAGTTAAAGATATGTTTCAGCTTACTACAATGGATGCTAATGATATATTAAAGTGGAGTAAACTCCTTGATTATGATTTCTTTAGAATCTACAGTCATCATCTTATTTTGTATTCACCACAAAAAAAACAATCCAATAATAATCCAAATAAAAATAAAAGCAAATTACCTGAATTTAGAAAAAGAATTTATAGTAAAGAAATAATAGATTTTATTTTGGCGATGATAAAAGATGGTAAAAAAACAAAACTTCAAATAATAGAAGAGTATGGAATTCCAAAAACTACTTTATATAAGTGGATAGATAAATACTCTGGCTATAATTATTAAACTCAAAATCTATGGATAATAAAGTTAATTATAAGAAACTATATTCCGATTTTTTAATGGCTCATTATCCAGAAAAGCTTGAAGAGAATAGTAAGTTATTGAGCAAAAAAAAAATTATATCACTTGATATTATTGAATTTGATAAATTAATTAGTAAAAAAAAAGACTTAAAAGAAAATAATCGTTTTAAGTCATATGATAAAGAATCAATTTGTAGAATAATTGAATATCAAAGGAAAAATGGGTTAAATAATTCTCAACTGGCAAAACATTTCAATTTAAGTAGAAATACAATAACAAGATGGAAGAAGAATTTTCTTTAAATAATTATAGAATAGCAGTCCTTTGATAGTTAACTTATCGTATATATAATAACAATAAAATCTTTAGTTATGAAAAAAATAATATTTTATTTAGCATTTATGTTTTCTTCATCAATGTTTTCCCAAGTAGGAGTTAATACAACTTCTCCTGCTGCAACACTTGATGTACAAGCTAAAAACGCCACGGGCACTACCACTAATGTAGATGGACTAATAGTACCAAGAGTGGACAGGCAAAGAGCGCAAAGTATGGCATCCATTCCTACTTCTACTTTGATTTACATAAATAATATAGTAACAGGATCTCAGACGGGAACTACAATAAATGTAGATGCTGTGGGCTATTATTATTATAATGGAACTGTGTGGGTAAAATTAAATACGCCTTCAAGTTCAAGTGTTAATATCTACAATTCAAATGGAACCCTTACAGGAAACAGAATTGTTACACAAGGATTAAATACATTAGCTTTTACGAGCAATGCTGTGAATGGGTTTTCAGTTTCAGGAACTACATTTTCAGTAGATGGATCTAACAATAGAGTGGGATTAGGAATTGCAGCTCCATTAGCCCTATTACATGTTAATGGTGGTGAGTCTCGTTTTAGTAACAGTACATCTGCGTGGGCATTAGTCCCATCCACTGGTGGAACACCAGGAGCATCAAATTCATTTGAAATTATTGACCGTATCAATAATCAAAGAAGAATGGTATTCGGAGACAATGGAGATGTATCATTGGGAGGAACTATACCTTCTAATTCAGGTGCTGGTATAATTTCAATACGATCTGGAAATGTTGGTGTTGGGAATAGTAATCCATCAGCAAAACTTGACTTGGCAGGAACTTTAAAGGTAGTTGATGGAACTCAAGGTTTGAATAAACTATTAATTTCAGATGCTAACGGCCTTGCAAGTTGGAAAGCTGCTGGAGAGGGTACATACACTCAAGGAGCCAATTCATTTGGATTGCTAGTTAATGCTAATTTCAGTACAACGAGTTCTGTTCCTGCAAATGGGGCAAACTATATTTTTGATGCAGCAACAGTTAATGTAGGAAATACATATAATACTACAACAGGTATTTTTACAGTACCGATCACAGGAATTTATACTGTAAATGCAGCCGTGAATCATGTATTTACAAAAAATACAGCTAATTCCGATTTTGCAGTAACTTACCTGTATCCTCAGATAAAAATTACTGATATGTCTAATAATTCAATAATTATTAGAGGCTCTACTGCTCAGGCACTAAACGGTCAAGTAGTACCAGGGGGAATTCTTTATGCCCCAGCTACTGTTCAGACAACACTTCCTATGAAAGTGGGTGATAAAGTAGAAGTTATATACAATGTTTATAGCTCAGGAGCTACAATCACCACTGTACATCCAGCAAGAATGTCCGGATTAGTTATCAATAGAGTATTATAATTGAATAACAATAAAAATTGCTGGATTGCTAAATGATAAAACAAACCCAGTTGAAACCATATGGATACATATTAGCTCATGTTTTTATCATTTTTGGTTTTGAAGCAGTCTAAAAAGGCTGCTTTTTAGATAGTAATATAGTTCTTTAGGAATAAATAGCTATTTATCGTTCAAACCTCTTATTCTTGGGACAAATTTAAATCCCAATAATTGCATCAAAGCAAACACATGATCGGTAAAACCCGAGTATCTGTATAATGTTCTTCTATCTGTACATCAGATTCGTTATAGAAAAGCCCGTCCAAAATATAGGTTGCATCCCTTACTCCCACATAGATAACTTTGGTATGAAAAGTGCGTACTGATATGAGTAAATTGAACTCTTGGACAGCTTCCAAATTTCGTATTAATATTTAAAGAAAGAGAAATCAACGCTATCACTACTAATAATTTTTATGAAAGAATATTATTAATATTTTAGCTTCAGTTGTCAACAATATTTTCATAAATTAAAAAATATATAAGAATTCTCAAAAAACGATTAAATATGGAAAATAAACGAGTTAATGATTTAGGCTAAGTTTGAGACATCATACAAATGGGAGTTTGAAACAATATTATTTACAAAAAACGGTCCTATTCATTAAATGAATAGTGGCAGTTTACCTATAGAAAAACAAATTCTCTGGGTTGATGAATTTGATAAAATTCTTAATCAACAACTAAAGAGCTTACAGAAAATTGAATTTGCCAATATTATCTTTTATAATTAAAATCACAAAAAACGATGGAAAATAATCAATCTAATTTTAAAACTCAACCTTCAAAATCTTATCCTTTATTCACAGCTATGTCCAGTATCATTTGTTTAATTTTTTCTTTTTTAACTTTGAGCTTACTAATAAGTTGTGTTAAGCAAAAGAATAACAGAAAACCTCCTTTGGTAGAACAAAATAAAACTTTAGAAACAAATTTCGGGAAGCCTACTAGAATGATGATGCTTCAATACAAAAAGCTTTATTATAAAAAGCCTTTTCCCTATGCTATCATTTTTTACTATTCCAATGGTGTATATAAAATAATCTCTCCGGGAGAAAACCATTATGGTCTTTATTTAATGGAAGGAAATAAAGAAAAAGAATATCAGATACGATATATGTCAATTCCGAGCTCCGACTGGAATGATAATGTAGCCTATCATCATCTTCGTTTTGATTGCTCTAAAGGAATTTTTCAACAGCAAGCTATTACTGATGCTGATAAGAATATTAATCCTCAGTGGGGATATTTCTGGGAAAAAGAAAACTCTTTTGATAATCCGACAGAGTTGCAATGGTCTGATGATTTTGTTGCTCATTTAGGATTTCCAAAATATCGTAAAGAATAGTACTTTGTAACATAGAATAAAATAAAAATCACAAAAACAATTATTTCTCTGCGAATGCTAATCCTCACTTTATTTCGGGATATTTTAAAGATGGAAGATTTATTTTGAAAGTGTGAATAAATAGGTTTTTAAATAGGCGTTCCCACTGGTCGGGCTTTTCGGAGTCACTATTTTTTAGTTCGGATTTATGTTCGGACTTTTTTTGTTTAATTTTTTTGGCCGGCTCACTTTATGGAAACATAAGCCATCAACTGCAGTTGCTTCCGGAGCAATTACGTACGTATCAATCACCGGTTCTGGCGTGAGCTCTTCCGGACATGCGACAGGCCATACTTTTTTAATTCTAGGCCATTAAAATCTTTTTGGGTTTCTACGAATATTCTCTCCACAAGCTCCGACAATTTTTGCAGAGGCTCCTAAATCCTGTGAGCAAAAAAATTTCAAGCCTGCAATCAGATCTGCTCTTCACTTTGTTACAAGCTGGTCCAATCCCCGGTTTGTTTGTATCGTAATTCTATGGTATTTGGTAAAGAAAAACGACTCCTTAATTATACGAATAATGCAACTAGCAGAAGTTCTTGACATTCCCGAAAATTCCAAAAAATCAGAAAGGATAAACATTTTCTCACCTAGGAAACTACCACTAAAAAAACTCGTGTCCTCAATACCAAAAAAAAACTTAAAAAATTACAATCTTAATAATAATATTAAGTTAACTAAATACTTTGAAAACAAAAGTTCAGATCACGCAGTTGTTTGATGGAACGACTTATTAAGGAGTATTTATTAAAGACGCCAAGAATATTTTAAAAAATGATAAGTACTGCGTAATTGTATAATCTAGTAAATTCCAATTCATAGGATTATTATTGAAAGTTCAAAGATTAATTAAAATTAGTATTGATTATTCAATATTATGTCGTATACTTAATGATAATATTAGATTTATTAAGATTAACAAAAATTTAATATTGTATAAATAAATATTGAATGAACATTTATTGCTATTTCATGCATAATAATATTTATCTATATAATCTAAAAACTATTGTTTTCAGGTAAGTAATTATTTATGGATAAAAAATCTGATATTTTTGGTGTTTTTTATTTTTTCTAATTTTGCTAGTAGTTATTAACAAGCTGTTGTTCAAATTAGCTCTGTTTAAGGTAATAGATTCTAAAAACACAACGATATATTAAGGGCAATGCCCTTAATATATCAAATTAATCCAGTCAAATGGCAAATTTAAAGACATTCACCCGGGTATTTGTATTTTTTCGATGAACGTTAAGAAGTCTGTTCTATTTAAAGTTAGTAGTAATTTTCAATTATACAATATTAAATTTAATAAATAATGTGCTTTTTTTTGTTATTCTATGCATGTTAATATTTCAATAAATCTTAATTATGAAAAAAATAATATTTTATTTAGCACTTATGTTTTCTTCATCAATGTTTTCTCAAGTAGGAGTTAATACAACTTCTCCTGCTGCAACACTTGATGTACAAGCTAAAAACGCCACGGGCACTACCACTAATGTAGATGGACTAATAGTACCAAGAGTGGACAGGCAAAGAGCGCAAAGTATGGCATCCATTCCTACTTCTACTTTGATTTACATAAATAATATAGTAACAGGATCTCAGACGGGAACTACAATAAATGTAGATGCTGTGGGCTATTATTATTATAATGGAACTGTGTGGGTAAAATTAAATACGCCTTCAAGTTCAAGTGTTAATATCTACAATTCAAATGGAACCCTTACAGGAAACAGAATTGTTACACAAGGATTAAATACATTAGCTTTTACGAGCAATGCTGTGAATGGGTTTTCAGTTTCAGGAACTACATTTTCAGTAGATGGATCTAACAATAGAGTGGGATTAGGAATTGCAGCTCCATTAGCCCTATTACATGTTAATGGTGGTGAGTCTCGTTTTAGTAACAGTACATCTGCGTGGGCATTATTCCCATCCACTGGTGGAACACCAGGAGCATCAAATTCATTTGAAATTATTGATCGTATCAATAATCAAAGAAGAATGGTATTCGGAGACAATGGAGATGTATCAGTGGGAGGAACTATAGTTTCCAATAGTGGTGGTGGTGTAATATCAATACGATCCGGTAATGTAGGGATTGGTACAGCTAGCCCAACACAGAAATTACATGTTATTGGAAACATCATTGCTTCAGGTACAATTACCCCTTCTGATATTCGTATCAAGAAAGATATTGTAGACAATATTTATGGCTTAGATCAGATTCTAAAACTTCGTACAATTAATTATCGTTATAAAGACGAAAGATTAAGTAAAGTGAAAAAGGTGGGTTTCATAGCTCAAGAAATAAAGAAATCTATGCCAGAACTTGTTACAACAGCTAATGATGAAATGAAAACTCTTGGAGTAAATTATGCTGAAATGACAGTAGTATTAACAAAAGCCATGCAAGAACAACAGAGAATGATTAAAGATCAGCAAAGTCAAATCAATGAATTAAAAGCCCAAATAAAACAAGTAAATTTGAAACCATAATAATAGATATCATATTAGCTCCATATTTTCTTCATTTTTGGTTTTGAAGCAGTCTAAAAAGGCTGCTTTTTAGATAGTAATAATTGCTAAGGATTATTTTTTGTCTCACAATATGTAAGATAAAATCGTGATTGTAGCAAACAAATTGATAATAAGGTATGATTTTAAGTAAGAAGAAGAATTATTCTTATTACTCTTTCTTACAATGGAGATCGAGTTTTTGTAGTATGTCTCTAATAAAGTATTTAATAGTTATATTGAAGTAAGGTTGAAACTTAATGGTTTAATTTTGTATAAATAATATAAATATATGCATATATCAATAATAATATTGATATATATAATTGAAATTTAATATTTTCTAATAAATTAGTTTTATGAATAAAAGTATTCTCTCAGTAACTCAGTGCTCGATCATAATTATAACTATACAAATATTTACGCTTTCATGGATTATTTGGAATTAGAATACAAACATGTTCTTTTTTTTTATGCCTTTTTGAGACAGATGGATTTATCACTAGACCGAAGCAGATGGACGTCTGTTATAGAGTTAAAAAATTATTATCAGGACCGAATATCTCCGGAAGAAATGGCTAAATATGTAGAGATAAAGTTTAATGTTACGAATACTAATTTTTACCAATTTTTAGCTAATAAAAGGAAAAAGAAATTTAAATTATTTGCTAAAAGAATTGTTCTTTCTGAAGAAGAAATCAAAAATTTTTATCATCTTGTTTTAAGGTTTGATATATATCTTAAATCAGGTGCAAAATTTACTCTAGAGACAGAGGGGTTGAGAGTAGATATTGCAAAGTTTTATTCTTTGTTATTAGAACCAAAAATTACTAAAAGCGATCTAAAAAAAGTAATACCAATAGAGCATTACGGCGAAAACAAATTGTCGACAACTAAAGAGCTGAAGAGATTAGTTCCGAAAGATTTTTTTATCGTATAATACAATTTTGAAAACTTATTCTAAATTATATTAAGCACTTAAGTTCTTTTAGTACTTGTTAAGTTGATTTTGAGCATTTACAAAACATTAATTAAGATAAATTAATAAAGAGTTAATATTGTATAAATAAATATATTATGTATAGTTATTACTATCCTACACATAAGAATTTTTAAATATTATTAAAATTATGCAGTATATTAAAATAAGTAATTAGTTATGAATAAAAATCTTATATTTCATGGTTTTTTTATTTTTCATAATTTTGCTAAAAGTAACAATGAACTTTATTATGAAAACAATATTATTTAGCATTATGTTTAATATTCCAATAAAGGAATAGCAAGAAATTAAATTATAACTAACAATTTAAATTCGTCCATTATATTTTCTTCATCTATTGTATTTTCAAGGCAGTCTCTTTAGACTGCTTTTTTAACTGATCGAAGGGAGTATATTTTCTAAATAGATTTTTAATATCTGAAATTAATGGTGGATAATTTATAGAATACAGTTAATTGGAAAAGCGGTGTGATATCTGAAAGAACAGGCTGTGAATTACTTTGGAACAAGTATCATCATAATTATTAATAATAATATAAGCAATAATATCACAATCAATATTATTTTCAGTGTTTTCATATTATAATATTTAGGGAAATTATTTAAAGAACATTCACAGTTAGCATAGAGGCAAAATAGATTAAATTTTTTATAAAAGTAAAGAACTATCAAAAGTTAAACCATAAAGTGCGTAATCTTAAGCAAGTCATAAAATAAACATATAAAAATGAATGAAACCTAGATTTGTTGAGCTATTATGGAGTAAATGTGCTGAGGATACTGTCCTACAACCGTAATTAATAAAGAAATCCTGGAACCACATTTAGTTAAACATAATCTCATTTATTCGAAGTTTTTAGCTTAACTTATACTATCTAAAATAGTTTTTTCTAGTACAAGGTCATCTATTGAGGCTTTGTTGCTTTAATATACATTTTAATTCCTATTAGCAGCTCAGTTTGTTGATAAAATAATAGCTATAGAGTGAAGGATGAACCCGGACATTTGTATTTTTTCGATGAACGTTAAAAAGTCTGTCTATTTAAAGTTGGTAGTAATTTTCAATCATACAATATTAAATTTAATAAAAATTTAATATTGATAAATAAATAAAGAATGTGCATTTTTTTTGTTATTCTATGCATATTAATATTATCTATAAAATGTGAAATTATAGTTTTTAATGTGAAAAACTATTTATGGATAAAAAGTCTGATATTTTTGGTGTTTTTTGTTTTTTCTAATTTTGCTCCAGTTATTTAAATAAGCTGTTTCCAAATTAGCTCTATTAAGGTAATAGAAGAATGTCCGGATTAGTCATCAATAGAGTGTTATAATTGAATAACGTTACATTTTATAAAAATAGGAACTGAAAATGAATTTCGAATTGTTACATTGCTTAATGTAAATGACGAATTAGCTATTGTAAGTACATAGAACAGATGCGATAATTATAAAATTAGTTCAGATTTATAAAGCTGTTTGGATCATTTTACTTAATGAAATTTCGTTGGATGAAATAAAAAGATTTACAGTATAATAGATAGTAATATAGTTTTAAAAACAAGCATAATCATTAATAATTAGACAAGGCAAAAATGCTATTATTATAAATTTTATAATTTAATGAAAAAAAATATGTTCACTTCTTTTGCTGTAATTTTGATGTTGTCATCTTGTAACAATGATAAAAAGATATTAGATAGTTTAAATGATTATAACAATTTAATGGAAAGTAAAGGATATCATTTCGGTGATAAATTAGAAATTCCTAAAGATATTGTATACAATGTAGAAAGTATAACCATCAGTTTTGGAGATAAGGAAACTTCGAATTTAGTGATCGATCCTAAATTTTTCACATTAGGTGATAATGCTGTAACTTTCAATCTTAAAATTAAAGGAGAAATTCTGAATCAAGATGCAACAATCAATGTTTTTACAAAAAAAACTGAGGAAAAGATTTCTTATCAGATAGTAGGGGAATATCCTCACAATCCAGCTAATTTCGTTCAGGGATTCCAGGTAGAAGATAATACTATATATGAAAGTGATGGACTGAATGGTGCTTCACAAGTTGTAAAATATACTTTAGGAACTACAATCCCCTTGGTTTCAACGAAACAAGCACAGGCAGATTTCTCTGAAGGAAGTACTATTGTTGGTGATAAAATATATCAATTAACATGGCAGAGTAGAAAGGGATATATTTATGACAAAAGTTCTTTGATGCTGATATCTGAATTTGTTTACTCAAATGTAATAGGTGAAGGATGGGGGCTAACTTATGATGGACAAAATTTGATTGCTTCCGATGGTAGTAAATTGTTATATTTTCTAGATCCTAAAGATCCTTCAAAACTCGTTAGATATATCGCTGTGGCAGGAAGTACTCAAGCATATGATCAATTAAATGAACTGGAATATTATAATGGATTTATTTATGCGAATGTCTGGCAAAAACCTATTGTTTTAAAAATTAATCCTGCTAACGGAGAAGTTGTGGGAACATTTGATTTTACAGATATTGCTAAAGAAAATACGAAAGGACGTGATGATGTTCTAAATGGAATTGCTTTTAAAGGTGAAAATATGTTGGTTACAGGTAAGAACTGGCCGAAAATTTATGAGGTGCTAATAAAATAGTTTTAAACTAACTTTAATAAAAACTATATGTTGATTTGCGTTGTTTACTAGATAATAAAAGTCTTATTTTATTTGAAATAAATATTAAGTTGTTAATCAATAATGTCAAGATTTTGAATTTTTTCTACTATAACAAAATAAATAATAAAATAATAAAAATGAGTACAATTACATCAAAATCTAATCAACAAAATCTAGTGTACAAATTGGGATACTTAATTTCGCTTTTCGGAATAGTTATTATTTTACTTTGGATAGGAATTTTTAAATTCACTCCTACGGAAGCGCAAGGAATAAAAAAATTAGTAGAAAACCATTTCCTCACTTTTTTCATATATGAAATTATGAGTATTCAGACTGTGTCAAATATTATTGGAGCTATAGAAATAACCCTTGGATTAATACTTTTAGTTAGCTTAAAATTTCGATTTTTGAGAAAGTATGCTGCAATTGGAATAATTGTAACTTTTCTTACCACATTAAGTTATCTATTTACAACACCAGGAACTTGGAAAATTGTAGATGGTATTCCGATAACAGATTTCTTTATTCTTAAAGATATCATGTTTTTAGGATTTGGATTAATGATTTTAAATAGCAAAAATGAATGAAGAGATAAGGATAGGGAAGCAGCTTTTATAGCTAATATCACATGTTACTAACTGTTCAATGCAGATCAATAGTTGTTTATTCATGACTTAATTTGTTGTTATTATGACGATTCAATATTTAAAAGCAAATAACCTTATCCTGTTTGAGGTTCTTTTCGAATATCCAATGGATGAAAATTCAAAAAATATTTGTGGAGTATTTTATGTTGCTAAAAATGATTTTTTTGGATTAAATTATATTTCTCAAGTTGCTGATGAAATAAATAATAGTGTTTATTATGAAATTGGAAAGTTTATTGAGCTTCTACAAAAAAATGACCCTAAAATGCTAGAATTATTAGCGAGTCCTGAAAATCAGGTTTTGTATAAACATCCAGTAATGGATCTCTTGAAGCCTGATTATTTCCTTTCTAAGTTATGTAAATGTACTTTTGTAAATTATGCAATTTCTCAGATAAAACAGGTTAGTGGGCTACAAAGAATTATAGTACGACCTATTAAAAGAGAACAAAAATCAATCCTTGACTTTTGTTTTATACTTCATGATAATATTTCGTTTTGTTTAAAAGAATGGCTTTTAAAAAATAAAAAGGCTCTGCGAAAATGTGGATTAGCTAAGATAAACAATTTTATAGGAATTTTTGCAATATACTATGATGAGGCTCAAACACTAGGATATAATGGGATTATTAAAGATGAAGAACCTGATAGGCTTCTAATGTCTACTATTCCAAAAAAAGAAAAGCCTATTGGATATTTGTATTTTAATGAAAAAGCATATACGGATTACTGTAAGGAATACAAAGAATATTGGAAGTGGGTTTCTGATTATAAAAGGTATTTAAAATGGACTGAAATAAAAGGATATCCAATTCAAGAAGCAAATTATGATCTCAAAAATATGATACATACTATTTGTTTATTAAAATCCTGTGAGCAAATCTTTAAGAATGGTTCTTTAAAGAGCTCTCAGGAAAGTTTATCAGAGCTCTTAGATATCAATATCGATAACTGTTCTTATGAATCTATAAAAAAAAAGATACAAGATATTAGGTCATCTATTGAATATTATTATAATATTTCCAATCTTCCAGTTGAACCAGATTTAAATAAAACAAATGAATTATTGTTACAAATAAGAGAACAGCTGTATTATCAATAAGTATGGCTTGACAATTCTTTCCAGAAAAGTTGTAATTGGATCACTAACTAAAAGCTTAAGAAAGTCAATTTTCACCAACTTGAAAAGTTTGACTCCCTTGCCCCTTAAAAGATAAAGTGCTGGAGATATTTTTATGGTTCCCTAATTACGTGAAGTGATTTTTTAAAGAAAGATAGACCTTGAATTTTCCATTATTCAAATAAACATACAATAAAAGAAGGAATTATTTAAGGGAACATTATGTTAATATAGAGCAACATCGGGCATCACTAAATTATACAAGAAATGATATACAGGGCATTTGAATGGAGTAGAAAAAGCCAAAACAACATTTCAATTTCTACTATTGATAAGAAGTTTATTTATAAAAAGGATGCTAATTCAGCGAATATATCAAAGTTGATTTGTTTGGTGAATTACTGGTAGAACTTCACAAGGTATTCAAAGTTCTAAAGCCATTTTAACAAAAAGAGATCTAATAAAAATTACAATTAATACTAAATGTAATTATGAAAACTAGAGAAAGTCAGGTTTTTTTTTGTGTCGTTTATGATACGGCCGCCAAAAAAACGATTTGGTATAATAAAATTTGGAAACCATCTGACCTAGCCAAGTACTTGAATGGTAAAGGCAAAGGATGGCAGTGGGTGAGGAGTTATATAAGAAAACAAGATTATTTATCAAATCCTGATAATTATTATGCGATTTTTGATAAAGATAACCCAGTTACAGAATTTACTTATAAATCATTTCAAAATAAATAAATATAGAAAAGTGGGTGAAAAAATTATTTGATCCCAAGATCCGAATGAATTAAAACCCAAATAAAAACAAGTAAATTTGAAACCATAATAACAGATGCCATATTAACTTCATATTTTCTTTCTTCTTGTATTTTAAAAGAGGCTGTCTCAAAAGGACAGTCTTTTTTTGTTTTAAATCTTGAGTTTATTTTTTTTTTTGGTCTAGACTTTTTATTATCTGTTTTTTTCAGTTTTCCTGTCAGTTTTGTGATAAAATCAGTTTTTCATCCCGCAAGCGCCAGCTTTCTAGATTATGGGCAATAGCAATCAATCCGGTTTCTACCTCGACTTATCTTGTCCTCGAAGCATGAATCTTTTAAATCCTTTGTTATGTTTGATCTGCACAAAAACAGGTTCTACATCGTGACATCTTTGTTTTCTGAGCTTACTCCATGTTTGTATTAAAAAATTGGCGAAGCTTTGAGAGTTTTGGATTAGAGGGTAAAGAAGTTATTATTTTGCTCTTCTGATCTTTATCAAAGTAATTATACTTGATATAGGCTTTAATTCTTCTCTTTTGAAGAAAGGTATAGTTTTCTTCTGACCATATCCTGCATCAGTCACTATTTCCTTTGGACGTTTATTATACAGATGTTCAAAGTTCTCAATGTGAGGCAAAAGGGTTTAGTATATCCGGATTAAGATGTAGGGTATAATTAATGATGAACTGATTCTCTGTACTGAGCTGACCGTTACCCATCGATCTTCTTTCATACGCATAAAAAAATGCGGCATCAGGGTCTGTTTTTGAATAGCTGTTTCTGCTTTTTAGAATTTCCTGCTGTTTTTCATATTTTTCAAGATTATCCGGCCAGTTTTTTTGCATAATTAATCTTCTGACGAATTTTGGAGGGGATTTTCTTCTTTTTCAAAGTATGATCTATCGTTTTTATTACAGACTTTACTTTTTTTGAATAAATATTACACAAATAACCGTATACCAGTACTTTTAAAAGCATTTTAGGATGATACGCCGAGGTACTACCAGGTTATAATGCTCAATTAAATTACTGATCTCAAGGCCATCGATAACCTCTGAAACTGTTCGTACACGATGATTACTCTCTATCAACTCCGATAAATTTGGAGGAAAAAGAAAATTTGTCCGGGATTATATCTTTAAAGACTATTTTTGATCTACTTAACACAAAGCAAATTAATCAATTTGCTTATACTAGGAAAGCAAAAAGCTTTCCTTTTTGAACTCAAAAAAAGACAGCCTCTTTTTTAATTGGTCAATAAATATCAGAATTAATAAAATAGTTTTTCATTTAGAAGATTTTTATACTTAAGGCATGGGGGTAAGGATGGTGGTAGATCAAAAATGTTAACCTTGTGTAGAACTGGCCGTTACACCAGAAGTATTAGTATTATTTTTGGGAGTATGCGCCGAAGAGATGACTTATGTTGTCTAGAACTAGGACTAGGATAATCAATTAATAAATCATTATTTAAAATTCAATTGTTTATGTTTTTAATAAAATTAAATCTTTAAAATTTACAGTGATCATCTTATTTTGTATTCATCACAAAAAACAGTCCAATAATAATCCAAATGAAATAAAGGTAAATTACCTGAATTTAGAAAAAGAATTTATTGTTGCAAATAAGAGAACAGCTGTATTATCAATAGTGACTGTGGGCAACTCGATTCTAAATTGTCATTATCAATAAAGAATATATGTAAAGATTTAAAAGGAAAGATCTAATTCTGTTGACAGATAATATTATTTTTGAAAGGTTTATGAACATTCGTAATTAGATTTGAATTGGCAAAGAATAAATTAAATCTAACATTATGATAATCAGCTTTCAAAAAAATAAAATTTCCTTAAGTCGAAAAGGATCTATGGTAACAAGAATATTGATAAGCTAGCCGTAACCTAAAACCAATCATCATTCCTAAAGTGTTAAGAAAAACATCATCTATATCAGCAACTCCACGGCCTGTATAATATTGTGTGAATTCAATTAATGTAATTATAACAATGAAAAATAGAGTAATGGGGAATGGTCTATTGAATTTTCTAATACATAGGCCTAACCAACCGAATGGGCTAAAAGCAAAGATATTCCCGATGATATTAACCAAAAAATCTTTATCCTTCATATGGCCATCACTAAAAAAAATATAGATAGTATAAAATGGTTTTAATTGGAAATAAAAACAATCTGATGCTTCTCTACCAGAATCAAAGAACATCATATATAATAAAAATATAGTGTAAAAAAAAATTAATACTGCAAAGCATTTTTTCATAGGCTCCCGTTGGAATTTATACTAAAAATTTGTATTGCTATTAGTTGATTTACATAACAACAAAAACATTGCCTAAAATATTTATTTAATAAAATTTATATTTTTTTAAACTTTTTAACATTATATTCACATCTTTTTTAAATTTTTTAAATGCGTTATTTTTGAGTTTCTACATTTTATTCTACCTGCTGTTTTATAGTTTTTTACTTGGACAGGAACAGTTACTTGCAGAACAGCACCACATAAGGCTTCTGGATGATACAATACCGCTTAAGAAACTTAGGATTTTGGAAGAGTCATAAACGGGTCTGCGAGATTTATAAATCGATGAAATTAAATTTGACAAGCAAAAAAGGATTCTAAGAAGGTTAAAAGCACCTTTGCTTCGTCCGATTTATCCCAATGTGACATGGAGCATGGACTTTATGCATGACACTTTAGAGAATGGAAAAAGTGTTAGAAGTTTGAATATTATTGATAGGTTTATTAACTGTAGAATGGTAATAATCTTATTCCTAGTCTTTATTCCTATGTATGAAAAAGGAGTTGAAGTAGGAACCTGGGGAAAGAATAGATCAATCAATTGGAAATAGAACTTTGGATTTTATATGGTTCAATAATCTCAAAAAACTATCATATAATTGAAACATATTCTTTTGACAGAGAATTAAGACTTTTGATTTTTGATGCTATCGAAAGGATAGAAATTGCTATCCGTACGCAGTTTACTTATCAATTAGCCCAAAAATATAATTCATCGCATTGGCAGGATGATCCTAATATTTTTATCCAACCTAAAGTAGATGGATATGGTAATACTATTGATCCATATAATGATTTACAAGCCATTTTACGTAAAGCCAAAAATGCAAAAAAACCAGAAGTATTTATTAAACATTACACTGATGTATATAGTAATCCTAGTAACCCACCTTCTTGGATGTGTTTTGAATTATTGACTATTGGTGAATTATCTAGATTATATAAAGGACTCCGTCATAACGCAGACCGTAAATTAATAGCGAATTACTTTAAAGTTCCTTATACAGTATTTCAATCCTGGTTACATGCTCTAACATATGTTCGGAATATTTGTGCGCATCATTCTAGATTATGGAATCGTGATTTAGCAGTAGAGCCCAGTTTACTGAATAGTCCTGCGGTTGCTTGGATTTCACCTACATATAATAATAATAATAATAAAAGGGTATTCTATTTCCTATGTACCTTAAAGTATATCCTAAATCAGGCAAACTACAATAATGATTTCACTTTTAAACTAGAAAGCTTACTTAAAAAATATCCTTTAGTACCAATACAGTATATTGGAATTCCATCAGATGGGAACGGAAATTTATTAGATTGGAAAAAAGAGCCCTTATTTTTATAAAACAGTATTTTAGAAAAACAGTGATATGCGCTGACATATTATATTTTATAAATACTGAATTATAGTATTTTCTATTAAATTATCAAACAATAATAGAAACTTTATATAAAATAAACAGAATATATATATTATTTATTCGGTTTTGTTTATTATCTTTACTCAATAATTAAACCTTTAAATTTTTGCGATATGGAAGAAAACGAAACAGTACAGTATGGAAATTTTGTCAAATTTGAGATGCTAAATAATGTTGATGAAATAGGGTTAATCAAGGGGAGATTTTATTTAGGACTATTCAATTCATCCACTAAATGGTTAATTTTTATTGATGAAAACTTTAAAAAATATAACATTTTTTTAAAGGGATTAGCAGAAGAATATTATAAAATTATTGAAGAAATTAAATAAATGACCAAGTTTTAATATGAAACAAACCGCATACATTAGAAGTCTAACTTCCGAAGATGAGAAAGTTTTGGAAGAATATAAAAAACAGAAAAACGAAAAGACGAATACAAAAGCTTTTGTTATGGCCATCTATGATTATTTTGAACAGAAGAAAAAAATAGAAGATTTGGAAAGAGAACTTAAAGCTTCCAAGAGCAGGGAATTTCAATTAAAAAATAAGTACCAGCAATACGACACTGTTTTCGACGGCATTATGTCAATCATAAATAACAAAGAGTAAAAATGAAAATTATATCAGTAATACATCAAAAGGGTGGGGTAGGAAAATCTACCTTAACTTTTAATCTTGCTTCCAATCTTAAAGAATCAGCTACAGTAGAAATAGTAGATATGGATTATCAGGGTTCTTTGCTTAAAATTAAAGGAATTTCTGAGGTTCCTATTCATACGGCAGATGAATTAGATAATTTGGTAAAGAAAGACCTTGATTTTCTTTTTATAGATACACCACCATATTTATCAGAAAACCTTCCCAAGCTTATCAAAATGTCTGATGCTATAATTATTCCTACAAAGGCCGGATATTTTGATTTTCTAGCTATAGAATCTACAATTGATCTTATTAAGGAATCAGGAGGACAGGATAGGTCAATGATCGTTTTTAACATGATAAAACCCAATACATCATTAACGGCCGAAATCAAAGAAAAACTTGATGAATACAATATTAAAGTTGCAGACAGTATGATCTCAGATCTTGTGGCCATTACTCGCTCAGGATTAGTAAACGGAGTAGAAGATAGCGATAACGCTCAGAACCAAATAAATGAACTAACAGAAGAGGTTATTAAATTCTCTTTTAAAATGGATTAAAATGGCAAAACAAAAGAAAGATTTTTCAGCAATCTTAGATAAAGCTAAAGAAACACAGGTAAAAACACCTTTGCAAAAAGTTGTTCCTGTAAAGCCTCAGAAAGAAGATTCAGATACTCATAAATTAAGTTTAAGAATGTATATTCATGAGTTTGAAGACCTAAAGAGGTTTGTAAATTATATGATTATTGATGAAAAAAATCTCAGTTATAATATGTCAAATGCTATTTCTAAAGGCATTCATCTTCTTACTGAAAATAAAGCAATAGAAAAGGGAAGGCCAAAAGTAAAATTAGCAGTTGGGAGAAAAGACCAAACTACAGAAGCTGAAATAAAAGGTACTTCTGTTGTTATTCCAACTGCTGATAATGAACTACTAAATGATTTTATTTATTATAAAATGATGACAGAAAGAAATACCAAATATTCAAGAGTAGACCTCATGGCTGATCTTATGAATGCTATTAAAGAAGAATTTCCTAACTCTTTTTAATTTATAATTATGGCTACCAAATCCCAACGCTATGAGATCATTATTAAAATGCACAATAAAGCTGAGCTGAAATGGCATAATGTCAATACAGGGATTTTTAAGGCACATCGTAATATCAAAGAGCTTTATAAGAACTTCTGGGATTATTATACCATTTATCAAAAGTCTGATAAAAAAGTCTTACAAGTAGTTTATAACAGAAATGTTTTCACTGTCAAAGCAATTCGTTTATTTTTAAAGTATCGGCCAAATTCTAAATCTTCCGGAATAATTGCTAATTTTATATTTAAACGAAACGGTTTTGAAATAGTTAGAGGTATTAATTTCTCTGATAAAATAATTTTGGAGAAAGCAGAAGACAGCTTTACGATTCCTGATGATATTTATTTAAAAGCTGTAGAACAAAATAAAAAAGCCTTGTTTGATTATTATACGGGTAAAGGCCATCTAATTGCTAATGATGAAATTACTGTAGGAGATTTTCAACAGGAAAAAATATTAATACAAAAAGTGTTAAGAGAAGGTACAGAACCTTCAGCGGATTATCCATAAAAAAAATGTCTAATTCGATTAAGAAAAAGACATTTACTTTAAATTTTTGAGATATTACTATCTCTTTGCATAACAAAGATAGGAAAAAATAAATATGAAAAAAAATATTTTTGAAAATGTTGACGTGAAAGTTGTTCAGCATGTTAATCAAAAAAAACTCTCTCCTTTTATAAAAATTTCTAATTCTTTTATGAAGGAGTTTCTTTTTGATGAAAACGAAAATGCGATTGATATTCAAATTACATCATTAAGAATTATTTTTTTAATTTATAATTCTTTTAGCACAGCTAATGATGCTAATCTTTTCACTTTTCAAGCGAAGAGTGAGCCCCGACAATTAAAATTATTTGAACAACAATATGAGACTGAAAATAATCAATATATAAGAGTAACTCTAAGAAATAAAGATATTATCTCTAATCAGAATCTTTCCCATTTAAAAAGTGCGTTTAAATTTTTAGTCCAATATAAGCAGGATTGGTATGAGTCTATAAATTCTGAAGGAAAAATTATTGGTACATTTGGAGGTTTAGTTCTTATGCCGACATATGAGGAAAAAGGGCATACTTCATTTTTGATAAGTTCTTATTGGTTAAAAAAGATATTGAATATTGATTTCTATGAATTAATTTTACTTAAATCTGCTTTTCAAATTAGTAGCAGTAAGGACATTCTTTTTCTGCTATGGCTGGCCAGAGTTAACAAAACTAAGGGAACTACAATCAGCCTTGAACTTCTTAATAAAAGATTTGATCTTAATTATAAAACTACTAAGGATATTACTGATCAATTTTTAAGACCACTCCGAAAAAAGTTAGATGAAAATAGTCTTCTTTCTTTTGGGCATTCCAGGAAAGGAAATAATATATTTATTATGCCTTATCAAAATGCTTTATCTGTTGATGATAAAGCCACCTCTGAAAAAATTGCTACCATTTATAAATTACATTATTTTAAAAAAAGGCACTGTTTGGAGGGTGAATATTTTGAAAAGTTCAAACTGGTGTATAATCAGGAGAATGTAGATAATAAAAAGGAAATATCTTTAGCATATGATCTGTTAAAGAAGCAATGCAGGACCGGAGATAATAAGGTTTCTATTACTTTGTATCAAGGGGAGGATTTTATTAAAAAGCTTCAGGAGTGTATAGTTTCTAATTATAATCTTAAAGAGGTTTCGAAATCACTTCCTAATGGATATGTGAGAATAATTTAATTCATTAATATTAATCATATGAAAAGAGAGAGAACATTTTGGAATTGGTTCAATATTATATCAGGAAATAAAGAACTTGATAAGAGTTGGGTAGAAAATCAGATTGAATTAAGAGCAGAAAAGAATGGCTTATAGGAGATATTATTGATTTTAAAGATACAAATTGGCATGAACTTTTAGAAAAAGATTTTAATACTAGGTACTTTCGAGTAGTAGAAAGAATTTTTCATTATCAAGATGATGAAAACGAAGAAGATTTGGAATTACAAAGTTATGGAATATTCCTTTTCTTCTTAATACCAGTGGAGTTCGAAAAAGAATTGGGGGCTAGTTCATCCTATTATAAAAAATTATAAGATTAAGTGTTTATTGCTAGAAAGTGATGTGTATAGAACCTATCAATATTATTGGTAGTTTTTCTATTATGGCGATGTCCTGGGGACCTGAGCTATCATTACTCAATCTTTTCTCAGAGATTATCTCTTTGGACTTTATTTTTTATTTAATTATCTCTCAAAAAGGATTTCAGGCAGGCCATTCAATCTCTATCGCATTTAAAAAAGTAGACGAAATTTTTTTCTGCAGAGACCAGATCCGGGAAGCTGCATGAAATTTTGTATACAAAATGAAAACCAGGAACAAAATCCTGATCTGAAATTTGTCTACATTTCCCGGATTCCATAAGGCTACAAATTCGGTCGCCATTCTTTCTATCCTGGCATTTCCCTTCCAGCAAGAATTCCTCCAGAATTTGAGGGTTTATATTGCCCCTGTCGGTTTCCCTTGTCCCTATTTCTTATACAAAGGAATACCACCGGTTCCAAGCCCTCCAAATAAAATTGGGTATCCACGTTCCGCGGACCCTCCTAAACCCCTGCTGGGCAATTTTTTTTGTATGTCTGTCTCCGGAGATATCGTAAGGGTAAAAAAAATAGTTCCCGGGAAGCTTCCCCAACTGAACCAATCGGAGGGAAGGGCTTATGCCCCCTTCCCCCGAACCCCCAACCCAGCAAAAAAAAATAAAAAAGATCAATCAATACAAAAGTAAATACCATTGAAAATACCTATTAATAACGGCTTTAGGATAGAAACATTGAATAAATAAATAGAATACATATTTTATTTATTCGGTTTAATTTCGTATCTTTACTATGTAATAAAAATCAAATCAATAACACTTTAAATTTTCACATTATGTCACTAAGAAACAAAATTACCCTAATCGGCAGAACAGGAAAAGAGGTTGAAGTTATCACCTTTGAAAGCAATCAGACCAAGGCGACAGTTAGCCTTGCAACAACAGATCACTACACCAATGTAAAAGGTGAAAAAGTAGAAGAAACCCAATGACACAATCTCGTTAGTTTTGGAAAAGTAGCCGAAATTCTAAGTAAGTATGTCAAGAAAGGACAGGAAATTGCCATTGAAGGAAAGCTTACTTACAGAGCATATGATGATAAGGAAGGAGTAAAGAAGCATGTAACTGAAATTCGCATAGACGAACTTTTATTACTGGGATCAAAGCCGGCAGAAGCAGGAGAGCAACCGGGAGAGTAGCTCCAGGAACCTTTCAGGGTTGGAGGTAAACCCCTTTTTTTTAACTATAATAGAATAATTATTCTATTTATTTTATAACTTTAAATTTTTGCAGATATGAAAAAAACAATTTTTATCGGGATCGGTGTTATTATCGCCCTTACTTTAGAATTTTTAGCAGGTTATTATTTTGGTGCGGAAGCTTCAAAAAAAGAAATTAACAGCAGAGCTGTGGAAATGATTCTCAATGATGAAATCCCTGCTTACTATATGAATGTAGGAACTTTGGATTATATCATTAATAAAAAATCCGGAGAACTGCCAAATGAACTTAAAAAGCTAGGTAAAAATGAAGAACATTAAATTTTACTTTCATGCGTTTATCCTGATAACCTTCAGTAAAGAATTTCAAGCTTTTGAAAAAGAATTTTTTGAAATAAGTACTGAAAAATTTTTCATGAATGGAGAAAGGATCTTTACTGAAAAAGAACAAAACTTTCTAAATGTTATAAAAACATGCTACAATCACAGATGTTTATAACGGAAATAGAATAAATATTCTATTTATTTGATTTTAACTTTAAATTTTTGCAGATATGAAACTAATTAAATTACATAAGGCTTCAAACCAAAAATTGGGCAAAATGTCCACTTCGTTTAAAGATAAGGATTTTTCAAGTTCTTTCTATGGAGTATTACTTATTTTAATATTGATGTTTTTAACAATGCTAATTGAGAAATCCTAATTATATGGAAAAGAAATATGTAAACGGAAAAACATCATATTTAGAAACACATTGCTTGATATGCATGGAAATAGCCGGACAGAGAGACAATGAATTAAGCATCGCGGGAGAAAGGGAGTTATCACAGGGAACAGGAGGGATTTTTGAACTGGCAGAAGAATTAACTGATGAATTTGAAAATTTGCACCTTAATGAAGATTGGGTTGATAAAGATTATTTTGATGAAATAGATTCTTTCTTGAAAAGTAAGGGTATGTATACTTCATAAATATAAAAGTAGATAAATTTTTTCCCTGGAGAGCTGATATCGCAGCTGGCTGGGGAAATTTTGTAGACAAAAGGTATGCGGCAGATCTTTTCCGGAGGAAAATTTTGTCTACATTTCCCCGGTTCCATAAGGCTACAAATTTAGTCATAATTCTTTCTGCCCGGGCTTTGAGCCCTCAGGCAAGACTTCTGCCAAAATTTGAGGGTTTATTCTGCCCTCTGCCGGCTTCCCTTGTCTCTATTTCATTTACGAAGGAATATAACCCGGTTCCAGGCCCTCCAAATAAAATTGGGTATCCACGTTCCGTGGACCCTCCTAAACCCTTCGGGCAATTTTTTTTGTATGTCTGTCTCCGGTTATATCGTAGGGGTAAAAAAATAGGTCCCGGGAAGCTTCCCCCAGCTGAGCCAATCGGAGGGAAGGGGGCATAAGCCCTTCCCCCGAACCCCCATCCCAGCAAAAAAAAATCTTATAATTTATTCATGCAAAATTTCTATTTTCCGTAATTCCACTCTCTCTTTTTCCGTAATTCCACTCTCTCTTTCTGTATAAATACCGTAATTCCACTCTCCTTTTCTATAATTTCCGTAATTCCACTCTCCTTATTTTACCAGATTGCTGTTTACAATATTCAATGAGATGCATATTATCAATAAAATACCGTAATTTCACTCTCCTTTTTATTAATTAGCGTAATTTCACTCTCCCAATTTTACCATATATTAGCGTAATTTCACTCTCCTTATATCCATAATTCCACTCTCCCTTTTTCCGTAATTCCACACTCCTAGTTTTGTTTGACATTTCCCCTATAGATGAGAAATTAAAGCTTGTTTTTCCCCCTGCCTTAAATATCATTCTTAAATATCAATTTCAAATATTTTCTTTTTATAAAATGTAAAAGGAAGTTTAGTTTATACCTAATTTAAAGTCCAATAGGAATATCATAGTTAATATTTAAAATGTAGTCCAAAGAGATAATCAATTCTTGCGGAATTTTCAAAGACTTTTTTTCCAAATTTAGATTTTATTATTTTGTTTATTAGGAAAAATTTTAAAATATTGAACTTTTTTAATTAAATTTGAGTCTCAATACGAGAATTTTTTTTAAATTTGAATCCCATTATGTTTAAATTATTTAATACTTTTTCCGGGTCAATCTGGAATGAATTCAAAGAATTATTACAAGAATATGTTAAGAGAATTAAGGAAAAAAACGATAGAGAAAAAGGATAGTAAAAGCCTTGTTGATTTTCTAGAAAAAAAATCCAGAAAGTTCTATCTCGAGAAAAATTATGAAAAAAATTTTCTTTACAAATACTTGTATTTTTTAAGACTTAAAGGTGCAGATTTGAATGAGTTTTTTGATAACAAAATATCACAAAAAAAAGAATAATGAAAAAAGGAATTATTGTATCAGTTTTAGTACTCTTTATAGTATATACTATAGTCGCTCTTTTTGTGGAAATTCCAAAAACGTTTAATAATATTTTTTATGGAATTGTAACCGCTTTAGCTATTTATGTTGGTGTTTTTTACACCAACATAGGACAGGGTATAAAAGAGAAGCTTCAAGAAAATAACAAAAATTTTGGAGAGAAAAAGGCAAATAATATGAAATAGTATTATTAAAAAATATTCAATATAATTTAAAAATATTGTGAAATTGTAAATAGCTTGGATTAGAAAATCCAGGCTATTTTTTTTGATCTTATAAATGAATCAGCTTATTGAAATCAATTTTAGAATGAAAAAGAAACTTATAAAAATTCAGTAAATCGGATCATAAAGACCTGAACATTTTTTTTACTTTTTATCTTTTCCAAAATTAAAGAAAGGAGTATTGAAATTAGGGAAAATTAAAGAGTATTTTGTGATTTATTAAAAAGCAAATTTCCGTTGTTATCTCTTTGGACTATATTTTTATTTATTCCGCGAACTTTTTTTCGGCTGGGCGAAGACCAGCTCCAAAGAAGGACCCGGGAACTGGGCAAATTTGGAGAAGCAAGAGGAAACCACGATTTTAAAATAGTGGTTTATATATGTTTGGTTTATAATTAATTATATATTTTATTTTTTTAGAAGTATACTTTTGGTATACTTTATTAAGTTAAAAAATCATATACTTCTCTTTTTAAGCATTTTAAAAGTATATTTGTGGTAGAAAAATAATATACTATGTTAAATAGCACTATAAAATTGTCAAATGAGACGAAAGTTATTTTAGACGAGATTCAATCGAAATTTGGCCTTAAAACGTATGATACAACAGTAAGAACGTGTGCTAATTTTATCATACGTAATGAGATTAATTTAAGAGAAGATTATATTGGTGATTATAAAAAAGGATTAATAGATCTTGAAAATAGATTGTTTGCAAAATTTCAAATTCATGAAGATAAAATTATAGGAAATAATGCTTCACTTCGTAAATGGGTAGGTGGTATTGAGAAGGATTATTTAAAACCACTTACTACAAAACTTGATACTTTAGATAAATTAGGAGATTTAGGATTTAATAAAATTTTAGATGATAAGTTGAATACGCCTAAAGTAGAAAATCCTCTTAATTCAAATATTAAATCAGAAGTAAAAGAAATTGATAATACAGTGCAACCACAGAGCGACCCGGAAAATAAAGACGGAAAGTTTAAAGATCTTTACGCAAAATATGATAAACAAAAACTAGCACTGTTTAAGATTTTTAATAACTCAAAAGTGGAGCCAGGAGGGATGATAACAAAGGAAAGAATTATTGTGAATTTGTCTGTTGAAGAATGGGAACAATTAAAAGAATTAATCTAAAAAAATGCATGTAAAAATAGTCTCTCATGATGCTGAAAAATCACAATCATCTTCTAATATTATGCAATATTTAGATAAAGAAAATGAGAAGAAAAAAATAGAAAATGACCATCTAATTTTAAATGGAAAAGAGGAAGAAATTAACCCGAATTCTGTAGAATATTTTTTTAACCAAGACTATAATCCGTATGATCTTGAAGATCCAAATTCAAAAATTAATGTCTATGAAGCTTCGGAAAAATTAGATGGAAATAGAGGAACTCAAAATCTAGCTTCCAGCAACTTTTATATGCTTAACATAAGTCCGAGTCAAAAGGAACTGGAGCATATGGATACTATAGCCGTGGAAGAATTAAATAAAAGAGGTTTGATTCTAGATAAAATAGAAAATGATCCGACAGCTCTAGAGTTTTATAATGAGCAAAAAGACCAATTGATGAAAATTCAATTGAAGCTTTATACTCAAGATATCATGGAAGAGTATGCCAGAATGATGGACCGGGAAATTTACGCCAATCAGGAAGCCTTACCGAGTGATGCTGAGAGAAAAGTTATGAAACCTGTTATTGAGGAAAGATTTAATCTTTTTCTGAAGGAAAAAGGAATCAAATTGGGGGAGGATAGGAAAGAACCGGATTTTACCCAGCTGGATAATTTTAAGGTAAAGCAAGAATATCCTCATGGTAAAATTTTCACGTTCTATTCTTCAGATATTAATAAAAACGTTGATCTTTTTGTTCCTGAGAATAAATTTAAGATTGAAAATGATAAACTGCTTATCAATGAAGAATACTATTCTGATAAGTATAATACAATCATTTATAAAGAAAAAGAGAAAAGAGAACAGGTCGAAATTACCAGAACCGCAAAGATAAGCTCTGAATATTTTACAGATTTTATTAAAGAGGATAAAGTCTGCATTACCGAAAAATGGGAAAGTTTTGATAAAGAACTGAAGCTCTATTTTAATAAGGAAGAATTTGAAGTTATAGACGGTGTATGCCAAATTCCTGAAAAGGTATATAATGACAAGCTTTATGAGGTTAAAAGCCAAATCTTAGGGAAAGAATTTGCCGATATTAAGCAACAGAAATTAGAAGATGTCCTGAAAGCTAAAAATTTTGACATTAGTAAAGGTTTTACCATGGAAGGAAATGAGTTCTACCTGTATCCCGATAAAGTACCGTCAAAAGATGAACTTAAAAAGCTCAATATTAAAGCATCAGTAGACTTTAATAATTATCTGGTACAAGAAAGTTATTTACCAGAAAGAAAAGGGTTTAAAATAATCAATTGGAATGATAGAACGAGCATACAGGCCGAAGTTATTGCAGAAAGTGATAAAGCTGTTCTTTTACTAATTGATGACGAAAGACTGCAAGAACCAGTGCAGATATGGGCCGGAAAGACAACAGTAGTGGATAAAGAGAGCGGAGAATTAATGACTGATGAGAATGGAAAGATTCAAATGATCTCGGATTTTTATGAGCATAAAATACAGGAGATTTTAGAAAGGGAAAATGGAAGTAAAAAGGAATTTTCTGACTTTCAGGAATTGGAAAGCCAAAGAGAGAAGTTTATAAAAAATACTGAAAGTATACAATTCTCTTTAGATAATCTGGGGCTGAAAGATCCAGTTACTTTTAATGTTCAATATGAAGATGTTCTCTTATCGCCCAATGGTAATTATACAATGGAAAAAGCCCTTTTAGAACACAAATTAGAAAAACATATTATCCGTCAGGCGGAGAAGAAGTTTCCGAAAGAATTTAAAAGTATTAAAGAAGGGGTTAATAAGGAAATGCTGGAAGCGAAAGACTTCCAAAAAAATAAAGAAATTGAGGTCCGTTTTAAAAATTTCCTTGTAGAAAAAAATGTACTTCCGGAAAATACAAAAACAGAAAATTACTTTGTACAGGCTTCGGTAGTCGAAGCGAAAAATACTTCTACGCAGATCGCTTTTAAACCGGAAAATAGCCCGGAAGAAGTAAGATTATGGGTTAATAACAGGATGATAAGTAAATCTGATGAAAAAGGAATCTATTTTAAAAATGAAAAAGATATTAATAGGCTGTTAGATAAAGCAATAGAAAGAGATAAAGACAAAAAGCAGTTGGTTAAAATTGACTTTTTGAAAGTCGAAACTGAAGACAAAAAGCACAAAGAGGAAAGTTATAAAAATTTTGTTTTTTATGCAGATGCTCCAGGACTGGCAGAACCTATTAAATTTTCTGTTAAAGAAGCTGACTTAAAGCAGGAAGGAGGTCAGTTTTATATTGAAAAATATAAACTTGAAAATAAGGTACATAATGCTGTTAAATTTGGTATTACCAAAGAGTTTGGAAATGTGAAAGATGAAATAAAAAATGAGGTTTGGAAAGAAAAAGGTTTTGATACATCGAAGAGAAAAATTACCGGTAAAGATCTTATGTATTATGCTAAAATAGAAACCGAAAGGAAATATAACCATAAGGATAAAGCTGTTATCAAAAACAAGCCTATCCTGGCTAAAATCAAAGAGTATCAAAAGAGCAAAAACCCTTTAGATAAAATGAAAATAGGCCACCTGGAAAATCAACTTCTTAAAGATAAGTATACAGGAGAAATTATCACTGAGGGACTAAAAAAAGGAGGTTTAAATTACCACTCTCATATTGTTGTTTCCAGGCATGATAAGACAAGTGTATATCCAAAAGATAAAGTTTCCATGTCTCCAAATGCAAATCAAAAAGATGGGCAGGTTAACAATGGAGCCAAGGTTGGATTTAACAGGGATGAATTTTCTCAAAATGTAGAAAAAATATTTGATGAGAAATTCGATTATAATAGACCTGAAAAGGAGAAATACCAGTATTTAAACCAGCAGAAAAAAAGTCTTTCTAAAAAATTAGGAACTAGGGCAAAAGGCATGATGAAAGGAGAGTTAAAGAAAGAGGTTCTAAAGCATACCGGAATGAACATTGTAAAAAATGAATTAAATCCCATACAAAAAATTAAAAGTGAACTTCTGCCAGTACCCATCCCAACAAGTTTTCCAAAGAGTAAGCTAGATTTGGTAATTAAGGCCATAAAAATGGCTAAAAACTTAATAGTAGATAAAGGAATACATTATTAAAATGAACATGAATATGAATTTACCAGATTTTTTTAATAAAGAAATTATTATCATTTTCCTGATAATATACTTTGTAGTAGGCATTTTAGGCTATTTCATATCCGCTTTTAGAGGATATAAAGGGATTATAAGCTTTTCTCTAATTTTGGTATTTGGAGCTGTTATGCACCATTATTTCAAACTTTCTTTTTTTCCGAGATTGCTTCCTTTTGGATTTGCTCCAGCTTTTATTTTAGGTTTGATTATTGGAACCTCAAAATACGAAGCACCCGCAGAACCTGTAATAGATGTAAAGCTGAAGCTTGGAAGCAGAACGATTGTAATAAGAAATATATTTGCCGGGGTTGGAATCTTTGGGGCCTCCCGAAGTGGAAAAACAGCTTCTGTTATTTATAGTCTACTATTGCATTTTTCGGAGTGGGATTTCTCTGGATTAGTCTATGATTATAAAAATGGGGAATTGACAGAAATATGTATTCCTCTTTTTGGGAAAAGGGTAAAAATATTTGCAATTCACCGACCTGATATAAGTGTTAGGCTTAATCCTATTAATCCAAAATATTTGGAAGGTGAAAGAGAAGTAACAGCAGTAACGCAGGTTATATTAGATAACCTAGCCGGAACAGAAAAGGGAGAAAACAGCTTTTTTTATGAAACCGCAGGAAGTCTTCTTAGTGCCTTGATTCTTAAATTTTCAATGTACTACCAGCATTATTGTACAATACCTCATATAATTGTATTTATTTTATCAGTGGACTTCTCTTTAAAAGTAGAAAAAGAAGAAGGAGGTAAAGGGCTTCAGGAAGATGCTTATGATACTTTCTTAGGGCTGAAGAATTTTTTAATTGATGATAAAAGGGTAAAGATCCAGGCTTCAGCTTTTATTTTAGGATTGGCTTCAGAAAAACAAACGGCAGCAGTTGTGGCCACTTTAGCCAATGCATTGAGAAAAATATCATTCCCGGAATCTTTTTGGGCTCTAACTGGAAATGATATAGATCTTAATCTAAATTCAAAAGATAATAAAACAGTTCTTTCAATTCTTAATGATCCCAAAGGTGAAGAAGCTTTAACACCATTCTTAGCAACAGTAATACATACCATTACTAAGCAGATGATGGTTAGAATGCAGGAACCTGCATTCATATTATTAGATGAAGCTCCAACCATAAAACTAAAAAACATGGCTAGAATTTCTGCCACAATGGCCAGTTTTAAAATAGCAACTATCTATTGTGCGCAGGATATTTCGCAGGCTGTAATACAATATTCAAGGGATGGATTTAAAGCAATTCTAGCCAACTTATCAACGCTGTTCTTTGGTAGAGCTAATGATCCGGACACAGGGAAATTTTATGAACAATATTTTGAACCAAAAAAAATAAAGACCCATTCCCAAACAAAAGGGCAGAACTCTTCATCTAAAACAACAAGTGAAAAGGAAGTTCCAAAAGTCCGGGCTCACGAATTTACTAAGTTCACCCCAGGGAAATTTGCTTATATATCAGGAGGTAAAGCCGAGCTTATCAAATTTCCAAAATACAATATCGAAGTAGAGCCCCTGCCGGAAAAGCAGGATATGAGAAAGAAAATGATAGATAACTATTTGAATATTATAGAAGAAATAAATCTTTTCGCTGAACAAATTGGTATATCAAAAGAAAAATAAGTTTAATATATTAAACTTTTATGTATATTTGTACTGCCCACTTAAACAATATTGTAATAGGTTATCGTGTAATTTAAATAGGGTACAGAAATTGAATATTTAATACTTTTTATATTTGCCTCATAAAATGAGTAAAAAGTATTAAATGAGATTAGCAGGAAAAGAAGATAGAGATCAAGTTGTAAATATACTAACGAGTTCTTTCGTTGATGTTTTAATATCAAATTCTATAAATTTTGTCGTTAAGAGTGATTCTAAACGAAAGAGAAGATTAAAATCTCTAATGGAGTTTCAATTTGATATTGCCTTAGAACTTGGCCATATCTTTATAAGCGACGATTGTAAAGGTTGTATTATATATGTCAATAAATGGAAATTAACTCTTAGACGTATCATTTTAGAAATCAAACTCTTATTTACTGTTATTGGAATAGAGAATGTCTTTCAAGTATTAAAACGCGAAAAAATTATTAAATCCTATCATCCTAAAGGAGAATTCATTCATTTATGGTTAATGGGTGTAGAACCTGAAGCACAGGGAAGAGGTATAGGTAGTAAGTTACTCCAGGAGACTCTTGAGTTTTATAAAGGAAAACTTATTTATTTAGAGACAACAACACAAGAAAACTTGAAATTTTATGAAAAAAATGGGTTTAATATTTTTCATCATACGCTTGAATTAGATTATCCTTTATACTTTTTAAATTATGTTAAACACTCAGATTGAAATTAGTACTTTTATTTATATCCTAATATTTTTAGGATTATTTATTATTGCTTGCATACAATTAACATATGTATGGAAGAAAAGAGATAGAAATTATTATCTCAATTTTTGCGGATTATTATTATCAGGAATAGTTTATAATCTTGTTGAAGGTCTACTTCCCGATAAAAATTTTGGTATTGATATTCTTGCTCAAAATATTATAGCTTTTACGGTTGGTTTGATTGTAGCATTTCATTACCTTTTTTATCTTAAAAAAATATACTGTCTTAAATTCTACGAAAAAATATCATTTTCTTCAATTGGAATGGCTGCATGTATTGCTCTTATCGTATTATTTATTTTGCCATACACGGTGACTAAATCTTTAGAGATTTCGAGAGTGTTTTTTTTGGGATTTTTTTTAGTAGTCCTCTTATTGATGATAATTGTTGTCATAAAAGATCAATCTGTAAAAATTAAGGAAGAAAAATCAATGGTTTTAAAAATTCATTATCTAATTGGAATAATTGGTTTCTTAGGACTTCTTTCACTACCATTCAATATTCTTATTTTCGGAGATAATCAGGTTATTGAACAATCTTCTTTTAGTTTAGGATTTTTCTTTCTTACGATAGATTTTTTTCTATACGGATTAAGAAAAAAACAGTTGAAGAAAAATATACCCTTTGCTATATTATCTGCCAGAGAAAATGAAATCTTAAAAATTTTATTAGATAATCCGGAATTAAAATATGCCCAGATCAGTGAGCAATTAAATATTTCAGAAAAAACTTTATCTACCCATTTAAATAAAATCTATAAAAAAATAGGGATAAAAAGTAAAAAGGAAATCAACGAAATGAGTAAATCCTTAAGAGAAAGCATTATGTCTTAAAATCTCACTATAATTATTTAATACCTGAAAAACAGGTATTTATATTTTGAAAATAACCCTTATTCAGTACCCTTATTTATTTAAGGTTCAGAATAAGGGTTATTTTTTTTTATCTACTTTTTTTAAGTTCTAAGTTTGACCCATCCAAAAATAAATAAGTAAAAATATAATTAGATGGAAAAATCTAGAAATAAAATTGACAAAGTATTATTGATTATTTTTTTTTCAATAGCATCATCAATCCTATGGGGAATATTTGCAATGCTTCTAGTTTACATAGAATATGATTCACAATTTTTTTCCAGTCTTATACAGGATTTTAATCGAGAAAAAACAGCATTATTTTTTATTGGTATAGGTCTCTTATTAATTTCAGCTGTAAGTACAACATTCATCTTACTTAAAAAAATCAAAAATTATAATGATTAAAATAAATAAATTATGAAAAAGAAGAACAAAAATTTTGGAGAAAAAGTAGGGGTTACTTTGTTTTTATTATCAGCAACTTTAATAAATGCTCAGGATTTAGGATTAGCTACAGGAGCAAATAAAGTTTTAACTGAACTTGGTAAGGCTTTTCCTTTTATAGTTGGAATATCTTTTCTTTGGGTAGCTTGGAAAGCTTTGGGTGAATATAATGATAGTAAAGATGTAATGGCTGCTTTAAAAATAATTTTTTGGTACTTACTAGCTGTATTTGTAGTAGTTGGAGTTTATCAGGTTGTAAAAAATATTTCATTGTAATGAAAGAGATCAGGAATTATAAAAATATAAGGAGAAAACCTGAAATACATGGATTTACCCCAAATGCTTTTTATTTATTCTTGGCAATTGCAGGAGTTTCTTTACTAACACTAACAACTGGCTTCAGCTGGATTAAGATCATCTGTATTTTAGTCGTTAACGGGCTTAGTCTAGTTTTTACCAAACTGGTAATTAGTAATGAAAGCTTAATGAATAAATTATTCAATGAAAAATTCCCTACCGAAATTTCTTCATTGACCAAGAAAAACACAAAAAAAATCAAGTAATATTTAAGCGAAAACAATGGATAATTTTTTGTTTGGAGCACAAGGAAGTTTTACACTTGGGTTCATAGTTCACCTACCAGAGAAATATTCTCTTGGAGAAAATGACTTCGATTTATTGAATGATTATTGGAGCAAAGCTTTAAGAGATTTGCCTATAGGAACTATATTTTTTAAGCAGGATATTTTTTCTGAAGAAAAATTTAATGCAACAGAATTTCCTGATAGAAACTTCTTAGAGCATAGTACTAAAGAGTATTTTAATGGGATTGACTATCTATCACATTATACCAATATATTTTTTATTCTTCCAAATACTTCCATTCAATTATCAAAGTTAAAGAATCCTGTACGCCCACCTGAAAAAAGGATGTTTACAGATTTTGATGAAAAAATTGAAAATTTCAAGGCTATGGTTAAGCAGTCTGTAGCCTACTTAAAATCTATTAAAGTAAGCGGTAACAATGGATTTAAAATAATTCCTTTATCAAATGAATACCTTGATAATTACTACGATTACATTAATGGAGGTTTGAATAAACAATACAGTGTAGACATTCTTAATGAGTGGGATCATTTACGTGTAGGAAGTAAGTATGCTACTTTATTAAAATTTCCTCAAGAGAATAAGTTTCCGGAAAGACTAAGCTCATGCAGAGGGGATGGTGATCTAACCAATGATAAAGTGAAGTTTTTCAAAAACTATGGCGATAATTTCAGTTATGATTTAGGCTTTACTCATATCTACAATCAGATTGCAGTTATTGATGATAATAAGCATCATTACAATAATGCTAAGAAAAATCATGACGATCTTCATAAATTCAGAAGGTTTGATAAAACCAATGAATTTTGGGCAGAGCAGACAGGGGAAATGTTGAAAGAAATGGCCAAACATTCTGATACAGAAAGAATTGTTAGAGCACACAACAATGTAATAATTTTTGCAGATTCTGAAATAGAATTGAATAACAGAGTAGAAATGGTTGCAGAGAGATTTAAAGATATTGATATTAAAGCGGAGAGGCCCTATGGAGATAATTTAACGGCTTTATATGAGTATTCATATCCTCTTAACGCTCATTTATTTGTTGAAGATCATTACTACATAACTAATTTAGAAGTTTTCTCATCTTTTCTTATCTGTACCGGAAAATACAATAATGATAAAGAGGGTCTTCGGTTGAATTCAAGGTTAAAAGGAATGGTTCCGGTAACTGTTGATGTTTGGGATGAAGATAAGCAATACGTAGATGCAAGAAATTTCTTTATTCTGTCGCCTACAGGGGGGGGGAAGTCATTTACAGCAAATCATATTATCTCTTATTATTATTCAGATGGAGCAAAACAGGTGATTATTGATTTAGGTGGATCTTATCGAAAGCTTGAAGCTTTATTTCCTAATGATATTGCCTATATCACATATAAAGAAGGAGATAACCTGGGTGTAAATCCTTTTGAACTTAGAAAAGATGAAAATCTTACTACGGCTAAAATTGATGAATTAGTTGAATTTATAGGGGTTCATTTTCGTAGAGACGGAGAAATAACAGAGCAGGAAAGGGCCGTATTAAGACGTGTTGTAGAGCTTTATTATAGTAATATTAAAAATGGGCACTCCCTGCCTTCCTTTATTAAATCCTTTATGGTTGATAAAGAAGAAATCATACAACATTTAGAAATTCAAAAAGAGTTCTTTAATGCAGATGAATTTGTTTTATTAATGAGCGAGTTTGTGGAGACTGGGCCCTATGCATTTCTATATAATGAATCTAAACCAACATTTGGAACCGAACTATACAATAAGAAAATTATTGTTTTTGAATTAGATGCAATCCGAGGAAACAAACTTCTTCTTTCTATAATGCTTCAACTTATTTCTACAACTATAGATAAAATGGTTTGGCAGGATAAATCTACAAGAGGGGTTATTCTATTTGATGAAGTAGCAGAACAGCTTAAATGGGACGGAATGCTCCGAAGAATTCAATGGTTTTACCAGGCAATAAGAAAACAGAACGGTAGTATTGGAATTATATTACAGTCTGTAAGCCAGCTACCTAAAAATGAGCTGTCAGACGCTATCATTGAGAATACACAAATTCTTTATGTATTAGGAGCAAAAGACTATAGGGCTATCCAGGAGAGATTTAAACTTTCCGAACATGCCTATTATCAAATGTCTTCGATTAAAAAAGATTTTAGCGGAGAGAGAAAATATTCTCAATTATTCTTACTGCGTGGAGACGCTCACCAGGTATATAATTTAGAAGTTCCACCCCAGGTATATTGGGCTTATCAAACGGAAGGAGCTATGAATGATCTGCTCTTAAAAATTTATTATGAAGTTGGCGACATGGAAGAAGCAATACATATCATGATTGAAAACAGACTACAATTCGAGGATTTGAGAGATAATATTAAAAGTAGAAAAGTAGACGAAGAGGAATCTATTTCTATTATTAAACAAATAACAAAAAATTATATATATGAAAAAGAAGATTATTAATATGGCTTTAATCTTATTGCCATTTTTAGGATTTTCCCAAATGGGAGCAAGTTTGACTTTTGATGCTACCAATGCAGCAAACATGAGTACTCAGATTTCTAATACTACTCAGCAAATTAACCAATTGGAAAAATCATTAGAGTACATGAAAAAAGCACAGAAAACCTTAAATGAGGTCAACGGCTATGTACGTGATGTATCTTCTATTACAGAGATTACCCAGATGTATAAGCAGGCAATATCTATCGCATCAAGAGTGAGAACAGATGCCCAGCGGATTAAGAACCCAAATACAAGAAAAAGAGTTTTGACTAATGTTTCACAGCTTTTAACTTCTTTAAGTAATGGGGTAAGTTTCGTCAATAAAATATTAACTAATGATTTTTATAAAATGACAGATAAAGAACGGCTTGATTTATTAAATACTGAGCGCAGAAAAGTCTTCATAAAAAAATCCCAACTATCAGCATATTTATAAAACAATGGATTTTGAATTTATTAATGAACTTACAAAACAGCTTTCCGGATCGAATATTTTTAAATATTCATTTGCCGGAGCCAAAGTTTTAGCATTTGCTCTATTAATCTTCAGGGTTTTGGAAGCTTTTTCTAAAGATTTTGACAGTAAAGATCCGAAAATAGGCAATATTATGGCCCTTTTCGGTTACGGTTTAATCATAATGAGTTCTGATTGGATTATGACATCAATAGAACAAGTATTTGCTGGTGTAGATGCAACGATGAATTCTACTTCCTCTGATCTGTTTTCCATTCTTAATGATAAGGTTGGAGAGAAAATGGAAAATATTTTTGTCGGTGCTGAAGATGTATTTGATTATATGGGTGCTTTTTTTAGCAATATCATCATTATAGTAACCTTATTATTTACCTGGATCATTGGAGGGCTATGCAAACTTGCTGATTTAAGTATAACAGCTTCTTACCTGGTTCAGAGAGTATTTATTTTAAAACTCCTACAATTTCTTTTTCCTCTAGCTGTAGGATTAGCAACCTACTCAGGAACTGCAAAATTATTTTCCAGCTGGATTTTACGATACATAGGGGTTTTTATATTAGGAATAGGATACATAGGAATAATAAATATAACAGAATTATTACAATCTACAATAGTTGCACAATTTGACACAGGGGGAGGTAATTATGGGGCCCTGGGAAATGTAATTGACGGGTCGATATTCAGTGCAGGAATTTTGGTAGCAATGATCGTAACCTTTACAGTAAAAATTAAGCTTTTTGGAGTGGTTACAAGTTACATAACAGGAATGTTTCAATAATTGATTATGAAATTAGGACAAGATTTTTATACAGTTTTAAAGAAAAATAATGTAACAGTTTGGGTAATTGGATTGGTTGCCATAGCCTGTATTCTAGGATCTCTGTATTTTTCATATTCTGTCTATAAAGACAGTACAAATAATATTTACAGTATCAATGAAAGGGGAGAGCTGATTCCATTAAAAAAACTGGATATACAAAACGCAGAACTGATCCAGGCAAAAGCTAACCTTGAATATTTTGTAGAGCAATATTATAATTTAGATGCCTACTCTATGAAAAGAAAAAGGGAGCGGGTTTTATGGCTCGTTGGAAGCCAGCCGTCAAAGATTATTAAAGACCGATCCGCTAAAGGTTATTTTGATGAATTTTTATCTATTGCCGGGCTTACGCAAAATGCAGAGATTCTTCAACAAACTTTAAAAATATCAAAGGATGCTCCCTACAATGCAGAATTTGTAGTGAGAATACAGAGAATAAACGGAGGGGTCTCAGAATTTTACAATAGTTCTATTAAATTAACAATGGAGCGTGTTAATAGAAATTATCCCTATAACCCATACGGTCTATTAATAACACAGTTTTCTGAGGGCTTACAGAAAGTAGATGTGAAATCTGAACCAGCTGTAGAAGAAGTCAAAGCTTCAGAAGAAGAAACACAACAAAACCCTAAAGAATATGGAAAATAAGCCTAATAAAAAGAAGAAAAAAAGTCTTTTAGATTTTAAAAACATTTCTCCTGAAGAGAGAAATAAATATTTAGCAATAGGAGTTTTTGGGCTGGTTTTCGTGGGTATAATGATCTATGGAATATCCAACTATACGAGTGAGGAAAAAAACGAGGAAGTTACTGAATTTACCAATCCGGAATCTGAACAAAGTAAATACAATAGTAAAGTAGATGCCCTTAACCCTAAAAGTACAGGACAGACTTCAAACAGCTTAGAATATACCTTCAGCCCGACAGATAGTAATCAGACGAACAGTGATCCGGATTTTACTCAGCTGGATAAACAATTGTCTGAACTAGGAAGCGGAAAAGGAATTGAGAAAAGTCCGCCTGTAGCTTCCAGTTCTCTTGGTTCTTCTGGGACATCTTCTTCCGGACCTTCCAATTCTCACAATGTGTATGGTAATTATTCAATGTGGCAGGACAAAGAACCCGTCAACAGTAAGATAGGTTATTCAAGCAAAAAGAAGCCAGTAGAGAATTCGGGAAACCCTGTACGCTCAACTTCTACACCATCCTATAGCGAAGTAGCCAGTTCTCAGTCAGAACCGACATATAAAGAGCCCTCTTTTCCATCTTATGAAGAAAAAAAGAATATTGTTTTAACACAAGTAAAATCAAAACTTCTCTCCCAGGGAGAAGCCAGTAATAACAGAAGTATATCTTTTGTAATATTAGAAAGCTTCACCTTAAACGGAGAAACAATACCAAAAGGAAAGTCTTATGCAAAAGGATCAATAAAGATAGAAAATGACAGAGTTTTAGCTAAGATCAATACCATAAAAGCAAATGGTAAAAACTATTCTGTAAATGCTCAAATTGTTGGATATGACGGGGAAGCAGGTCTTCCGCTAATATTAAATGAAGGATCAGGAACAAACACTGGAGGAATTATAAAAGATGAAGCAATAAGACAAGTAGGAGGAAGAATACCCATTGTTGGAGGAATTATCAGCAGAGCTTCAAGCGGAAACGCTAACAGCAAAACCAACAAAATCTCCCTTTCCGGGAACATCGAATGTACAATAGTAATTTATAAATAATAAAGATGAGAAAAATCGCAATTTCAATTTTTCTTGTAGGTAGCATCCTATGCTATTCTCAACACACAAAAAAGAGAATCTACAAGAAGCCCGTAAAAAAGACTTCTGTAAAGAAGAAAACAGCAACGAGTGTTACGGCAACTACACTTCCAGCCGAAGAACCTAAACAAGTGGAAGAAGTAAAACCTCAGATTTTACAGGAACCAGTTAAGGAAGAACCAAAAACCCCAGCTATTACCGAGAAACCTGAATATGAGAAAACAGCAGAAAAGCTGATGAAGAAAAAAGGCTGGATCAATAATAGAAACTCTGCATTAATGAGAGGGGTTGAAGGTTTTGTTAAAGGTGTGTATTCAGCTAACGGGAAGATATTTGTAATGCTGGAAATTTCTAATAGAAGTAATATTAATTATGATATTCAGAATATTTCTTTTATCACAAGTCCTATCAAGAAAAAAGGAGTTGACTTTGATACTGAAGAAAAAATCTTCCTTCCAATTTTCAGTAACCAGCCTGAAACAATTGCAAAAAAAACTACTCAGAAACTCGTTTTCGTTTTTGATAAGTTTACGATCAATGAAAATAAGACATTGTATGCGATAGTAGATGAAAACGAAGGGGAAAGAAGTTTGAAATTAGAAGTTAAACCTACATATATCTTATCAGCAGAGTATGTTAATTAATACACAAATTATGAAAACGAAATTTTTAATATTAGCAGTATTTTTAATCACAATAGTAACTTATGGGCAGGGACGAAGAGCAAACCAATCGGGGATTCATGCAGCTTACGGATATATGCCAGTTTCAGCTAGTGATTCTCTTAAAAAAGAGTCATTTATGGCTGTAGTAGGCTATAATCAGGTTATTGGAGATATAGGTTTATTGGGAAAGGTAGAAGCATTTTACCAAAAAACGAAGGTAGGATATACCGGAAATCAAGTTTTACCATATGAAAAATATGGTCTTAATGTTTCAGCCGGGTATAGTTATGAGGGGCTTTATCCTGTATTCTTAAACGCCTATGTTGGAGCTTTCGGGGCCTATGAGAAGGTAAATGAAGGTTCTAATAGAGATCCTTTATATGGGGCATTAATTCCAGAAAAAATAAAAGGTTTTACTTATGGGATAAGCGGATCGGCAGAAGTAGAAGTTGTTTTAGTACGAAAACTTTCTTTTGTAGCTAACTATACTCAATTTTATGACCTAAAGTCTAAATTTTCAAAATCAAATTATGCCTTATTTGGTGGATTAAAATTTTATATCAATTAAAAAATTACAATTATGAAAAACTTATTTTATTTAATAATATCCCTTTTCTGTTTAACTTTTTCTATTAACTCATGTTCTGAAGATGGAGACTGGGAGGAAACTAACGGAGGTCAATTTGGGTTTACTATAGAAAAAGATTCTTATTTTATTGAAAAGGCAGTCGGTGAAACGAACCAGGTAAAATTTAATATTAAGCCTAACTATAATTTTGAATCCATTCCAACAACTTTTAAATTTACTACTAATTTAAACGGTGTTTTAAAGTTGAATGGCCAGATTTTAAATCCTAACCAAGAATATACTTTTACAAATAAAGATAATATCTTTGAGTACACCGGGAATATTGCAGGAGATCATGTTATTAAATTTTCTGTAAAAAATTCAAAAGGTTTTTCTAAGGATGAAGAAGTATCATTGAAGTATGGAATTTCTGAGTTTACGCACACCTATACTGGCGGAACTGCTGATATTTATCAATCTGATGAAACTCCATATGTAATGAAGATAGTTCCATCGTCGGGACAGCCCACAACAGGTTATGAAATTAAATTCAATTCTTACAATGGTAATATTAAATTAAATGGAGTAGCGGTTCAAACAGGACAATATTATCCACTACCTAACATTAATAGTTTTACAGTTATATTAGCAACTAATCAAGTAGGTCAGGTTGCGCTTGATTATGATATAAAAAATGCAACTGTAACCAAAAACTATAACATTCAACAAACAATTATTGCAAGAAAAATTGTAATAGAATCCATGAATGTAAATGCTCTTAATGTTATCCCTAATACTCAAATGAGCTTAGTTGGAGTTGTAAAGAAAACCCCAGTAACTACAAATAATAATGTACAATACAAGACATGGATCAGTGCTAGCTCAAACAATAATATAAATGGAATTCAGAATACTAACAATGCATATATCCCTTTTGCCCTTGGTTCTAATGGTAGTTTTAGTGTTAATTTTAATGCGCTAGAAGTTGGTACTTACACGTATAACATTCAATTTAAAGACGAATTTGGAAATGAAAGTGATGTAAAATCCTTCAATATTTCTGTAGATGCACAACTTCAATTTGTTGGAGGGGCAGGAGCGGAAATTGGAGTTTATGCACTTATAGGCGTTAGTAATGCCCAAGTATATCATAAAACTTTTAATAGAACATTTAAAGTACAATCAGGAGGAAGCACAACAATTACAAAAATGAAATACACAATAGATTTTGATGTGGTTAATGCTAGTGGAAATGTTCTTTTTCACTACCAAAGAATTTTAAATGAAAATGTCGCTAATGGGACAAATGTTTATGAAGTTCAGAATCAAAATTTAGCACTAACAGAAGCTTTAATAGGAAATGTACCCAATGGAGGAAACTTTAGTAATATTGTTGTTAAAATAGAAGCAACTAACTCTACTAATGCAACAACTGAAAAAACTGTTACTGGTTCTATTGTAGTACTTTAAAATATTATTAAACTCAATAATAATAGCTTTCCGAGAGGAGAGCTTTTTTCATTGTTTGGTGATAAAGAGTTGTACGCTTTTGGAATTTTATTTATTTTTGTAGTATTAACTTTTTCTAACTTTAGTTAGAAACTTAATATTTTACTACAATTAAGGCTGGATTACTACCCGGCCTTTTATTTTACATAAACAACAGAACCTTTAGGAATAAAATTAGAAGTAAACTGAGGATTAGCAAATCTTACTAAATCGTAGTTAAATTCTTTTCCCAGAGCTTGAAATGAAGTTGATTCATTTATTCTTATAATTTTTAAATCTAAGAAAGAATATTTAAAGTAGCTTGGCCTAATATTATGATACTTATAGAAATTAAATAGATAATTTACTGCAATGAAAGAAGGTACATAGGCTTGGGTCTCCTTTGGCAGAAATGGACGTACTTTCCAGTAATTTTTACTTCCTGCTTTCCTGATTGCTTTTCTTACATTTCCCGCCCCACAGTTATAGGCTGATATAGCCAGATTCCAATCTCCTAATTCTACATATAGGTCTTTTAGGTATCTTACTGCTGAATCTGTATTACCTACCGGATCATAAAAAATATTGATATAATCATTCTGTTTAATTCCATATTGATTGCCTGTTGCTGGCATAAACTGCCATAGTCCTTTTGCTCCGGCCCATGATCCCGCTCTAGGGTTTAATGCGCTTTCTACAACGGCTAAATATTTCAGCTCTAATGGCATTCCATATTGTGCTAACTTTTTTTCAAACAAAGGGAAATAGTAGGATGAAAGACCTATTATTTTTCCATACCATCGGTAGGAAAGATATTTTTTTACATAGGTATAAGTGACATCATTGTAATCTATGGGCAGTGGCGTATTGGTATTTAAAAAATGAAATCTTTCTTTGAAGGTTGATTCTTCTAACATCTCATTTATATCTTCTTCCACTCCTAAGCTTTTTATATAGGATTCATTGTATTTGATAAAACTTTCCTGGCTTTTATATATGCTTGGAAGTAGAAATACGACTAATAGAATTTTAAATTTCATCATTCACAAATTTAATATATTAAACTTTTTTAAAGAAATTTTTATTATTAAGAAAGCATAATTTTATAACATTACGGTTATCCGTAAGCTCTTTCTAACAGCGCAAAGTATTTTTGTAATATGGATACAAAAGTAAGAGTTGTTAAATTGTTAAAGGAGGGTCTAACTCAAAAAGAAATCGCAATCCATTTTCAAGAACTTAATATAAAACCTAACAGTTTAAGTATGATAGAAAAATATCTCAAGGAAATTAGAGAGTCATACGGGGCTAGAACATTGTTTCATTTAGCTTGTATTATGAATGATAATAATGAGTTAAATCTTGATGAAGAAGAAGAAATTAACAAGTAGTTTTTCTATTATGGCGATGTCCTGGGGACCTGAGCTATCATTACTCAATCTTTTCTCAGAGATTATCTCTTTGGACTTTATTTTTTATTTAATTATCTCTCAAAAAGGATTTCAGGCAGGCCA
>Ga0308169_10000389_pt1 | contig 68859 bp, 52 predicted proteins | sample PhyBR1_2_FD_202139 | JGI IMG/M metagenome (GOLD analysis project Ga0308169, IMG submission 202139) | Phyllosphere microbial communities from UC Gill Tract Community Farm, Albany, California, United States - DLSLSB.R1 | ecosystem: Host-associated > Plants > Phyllosphere > Unclassified | place... | reverse complement strand
AATATGATGTACAAAATTTAAATTGCAGCTAACCTTTTGCAGACAATCAATCAAGCTTGCAAAGAGCTTTTTAGGATAATCAGAAGTCGTTTTACTCTGTTTAACAAGACTCAGGTTCTATAGAATGTTTTAGGTCAAAAGTGACACACAATTTCTGTTCAAAAGAAGCAGTAGAGATATTTTGACAAACAAAAGCTTGCACAAACACTCTTTTCAGTTTTAGTGATAAATGTCAGAAACTGTATTGTTAAAACTTTTGTATTTTGTGATTTTCCATATTTTTTATCACAATTTTTTTGCAATTGATAAGAGCTGCATTCAAAGCTTTTGCAATCTTGTATTTTCATCGAAGGAACATTTAATTAGGGTGGAGGAGCAAAGAGTAGTCTGCGTGATGCTTCATTTTTTATAAAATTAATATTTTTTGTTGTTTTTTATCAAAGTTGAACTCAAAATTGATTAATTTATTCTAGAATTACGACTTTGCATCAAATTATTTTAGAGTTTGAATTTTGCATCAAGTTATTCTAGAATTACAATTTTACATTTTTTGCTTTTATAAAGTGAGAAATACAAGACGCAAATTTTTTAGCAAAATATATAAGAAAAAAAATTTTGTCCTTCTATGGATTTGAAAACGAAAGAAGAAGTTTATCTGTTATTTAAAGGTACCGATGTCTATTCTAGAATAATAGATTCTATGAGCTGGATAGTAAAGCCGATCGTGATCTCGCTGCTTCTTTACTACCTATTTTATAGAATAGGTATTTGTTTTCGTATTTTTGCAAAAGACAACTCTGAGAAACTTTTGGTTGTTTACTGGCTACTTGCAACATACGTGCTGAGCTTCACTGGCATTAAGTTTCATATCTTTCTCTCATTGTTCAATCTTATAAGCTCGTCCACAATCGTATATACCGTCTTAGGTTTTGCATTTTTGGTTCTTTTCATGATGCTTGTGCTAAAATTTTATAAAAAGGGATTCGCTATCACTTGTTATTACATTACATGCATACTCACATTACCATTCTATTTTTTAATTTTCTTTGCCTGTTTCTCTCCCTGGGTATTTGTGACCACTACGATTCTCGGGATTTTGGCCATATTTTACTTTGTTAGGAGGTTTTACTATCCAATCAATACGGTATGCAAAGACTTGGGCGCTAATGTTTTTTCTAAGATCTTAGACGGAAATCTTTCCAAGCTGTTCGAAATTTTTTGCAACCTTTCTCTTGAGTTCTTCATTGTTTTTGCAGGCTGCAGTGCCATTTTAATGTCTACGAATCTCTCTTCTTTAAATTGTTTTATTGTAGGCTTCTTTCTCATCTGGACTTTTCTGATATACCTAAATATTTGTAAGGGGGTATTTGCATCTTGCTTCTATTTGAGAGCGCAAAATGAAGCTTTTACAGAGCACAGCCTGAGATCTGTTCATCAGGAATTTCCGATTTTGTGCCATATTGCCTTTTATACTTTGGCAGAGTTTATAATTATTTATGTCCTGGCTTCTGGGGCCCTGCGAATATCTGCTTTTCTCTCTGCCCTTTACTTTGGCACTCAAAATGAATTTTATGAACCTAAAAGCTGGTTCAAGTGGTGCATTTTCTCTTTTTGTCTGACTCTAAAAGGCTTTTCTGGGTATTTAACTAATTTTAAGCTGAATTTCACGGATTTCTTCATTCCTTATTTATGCATAAAGCGCGGGGAAATTCTTACGAAAAAAGCCAAGCTTTCCGAAGCCGAAGAAGCAGAAAAAGCAAAACTAGTTAACCAAATTGCAGACCTAGAACGCATGTGTAAATTTACTAACGAGAATACGGAACTTGCGAAAAAGGTTGTTGATCTTGATGAGTCCAATAGGTTTCTTGATTTTTATTTTTCAACCTTTTCTCTAGCATTGAAACAATTGTGGATGCTACCAGTGATCGGGTCTTTTTATTTGTTTATCTCAACTGTATTCTATTCTCTGTCCTTCATTGCGCATCATTCAGAGGAATCACCGTCTTTCTTCTGGAATTTCTATATTTGCAGATGGGTTGATGTTTTTTTTCACGAATATACATCAGCCTGCATTTTGTCGGTGTTCTTCAGCTTCATATTTTATGCGCTGGTATCTTCGCTACTTTCTTTTATTTATGTTAAGGCTTATGAAGATAATATGTGCAAAAAAAACAATGATAATTTGAGTATTGCTCAAGAAAACAGTCTCGATCAAGACCAAGAATCATCCGATGAAGTTAAGCAAGATAACTCTCATAAGCCTTCTAAAGAAACAGTTTCAAGTGATTAAAGAAATCTTTCTATTAAATTATTACAACCTTACTTGTTTAAAAGGCCTTTTGTATAAATTTTCCTGTTTCTAGAACAGAAAAAGCTTATGCTGCATAAACTTATTTGTGGCAGAACAAAATTTAAAAAATAATGTAAAAAAGAGTGAATTTAATTAAATGCCTTAGCTTCAATAATGGTTATCTTGTCTGAAAGCATAGTATTTGGTCCTCGAATGCCTTCAGGATCAAATGGAAGCATAACAGAAACTTGTATTCCAATCACTCCCTGCTTGCACTTGGCCTCCGACATGCTGCTTCTTATGTAGTCTTTTGCAGACTGTCCGCTTTGGATAAGCAGTCCATCAAAGTACTTGATGGCCTTGGCTCGTTGCCCCTTCAACTTTCCTGCAACTCTGATCATAACTCCTTGGGCACCGGCAGCCCTGCTGCTTCTAATTATAGAATTGATAACCTTCTTGTATGGCTTATTTTGCATAAAAGCCAGTCTCAGCTGTTCAGCATGATAAGCTGGCTCAAGACCTTTGTCCAGAATCTTCTCAAAAACAATGTCGAGGTTAGAAGGAGGAATGTCGAATCGCTGTGAAATCATGTTCTGGAGCTGCTTAAGCTTATACTTGTTGTCTCCAATGGCCTCGATGGGATTGAGGACCTTGATGGATATTTTCATTGGTGTCTGGTTGTGTCTGATGTTCAAGCCAGCATAAACTTGTGTCTGGAAATATTTCTTGAAGAACTCATTCAGTTCAGCATCTATGAGGCCATTGTGTATGTACTTAACCAGCATTTCTTGGCTCATTGTGGGTATAAAAAATTTTAAAATATAAAATTTTGACGAAAGAAGAGAAACATTTTGCAGGAAAAGCTACGTTTGTCACGAGTTTTTGGTAGTTTTATTTAGTTTATAACCTATAGTCAACTTAAAAATCTATAAATAATGCATAATTAGCAGTAAAACTGAAAAGCAATGCTGAAGATGCTTGTCTGTCATTTTTATTTTATTAAATTGATAAATTCACAAACAAGTTCAATTGTTAGCATGCATAAAACAACATCTTTTTGAACCCAGCAAATGGCAAATCAGGATGAGATGTTGGCAAAGCTAGAGTCAGAAGTTACTGTGGAGCTTGACAAGTCTGCAGAAGTGATTGAAAGATACAACACAGAACTGGCTAACACACTTGAGCTGCTGGAGAAATTTAGGAATAAAGTTAAAACAAACAGTTTTACTCCTTCATGAATCTGCAAATTGGTATTTGAATGGCTTTCCTATTTATAAATCTGGTTTTATCTTCAAATTCAAAAGTGTTGCTAAGAATTTCTTTATTTTAAAGCAAATGTTCAAAATTATATAATATTGTGAACACTTATAAACAAGACAAGTTTGTCAGTCTAATTCTTTACCCAATCTTTTATTTTACAGTTATTTAGCTTCAATCGGTCTTGTTCTTTCTAATAACATTTATTTAGCTTCAATCATTATAAAAGATTAGGTTAAAAGAAACATACCAGCTTAAACCTTCTAATAAATTATTTATTCTATTTTATTATTTATTCTCATTTCATAGCCACTCCTGTGAACATCAATCTTAATGTTATTCTGTTCAAAGATGTCAGCAAAAATAGAATCATCACACACATGGAAATTCTTCTTCCAGAAAAACTTGTGGACACATTCAATGTCCCTTTTAAGATAGGACAATGCTCTGCTGTCTGTCACTGGTATGCACTGCGGGAAATCAATAACCTTTATTTTATCACCAGACACCATAACATTAAACTCATTGAAGTCTCCATGGGCATATCCCTTTTCCCACAGAATCTTGAGAAACTCCAGCATTGCCCTTGACACCTCTGCAGGATTCTCCACCGTCACATTAAAAAGTGGTTCATACCTCTCCAAATATTCCATTACTATCATGTGCCTGTTACAGGCATAGTATTTCGGAACCAGGTTGGAGCTAAAAAGCTTTAGGAACTCTGCCTCTATTCTGGCACTTTCTTTGTTTGCTAAAAACCAGTTGTCTTCGTTCTTCAGATTCCTCTCGTCTATCTTCATGAAGCTGGATCTGCCCAATCTATGCACCTTTATGGCTACGTCCTTCCCTTTGAATTTCCCAATGTAAATGTCTGATTCCTTTCCTATGCCAATCTGTGATCCCATTGCCTCTAGCCCCAGCTTGCGCAGAGAATTGATTGCCAGACAGTCAAACCCACTCAAGCTCAGCTTGAACGTCTGTCCAAAGTTCTGAATAAACTTTAGCTTGACCAAGTCCCGCAAATACTCATTGAAGTTTGCTTTGATGTGTGACTTGTTGCTAATCATATGCACTTGGACATATGCGTGAGACTTAACAAATGACTCGGCTGCTTCCAAAACTTTTGTATGGTCCTTTGTGATTTGCCACACACCGTCCATGCTTAGTTTCATTGGGAATTGAAAATATTGAAAAATAAATTTCTTTTTTAAAAAATAATTTTAAATGTCTTTTGATGTAAATGCTTCCTTGTATTGTTTTTAATGCCACTGCATGGCTCAATCTTATCATCTGATTGCAAAACCGTTAATACATCTGGAGTGAAAGCTAAAGAAAATAATTTATTCCACTTAACGGGTTTGGAAATTCAGGTATTTTCATGTATTCAAAAAATCTCAAATCTTAAAGGATGATTATTGTTCAGGATAAGGGCATGCTTAAGTGCAATTCTACCAATTATAAAGCATAAACTTTATGCTCATTTTTAAAATAGTTCAATTAAAAGCTGTTGGTTTATGCTTATATTCAATATATGTTAGCATATTGCTCAGTTAAATCATAATGCTTGCAAATTGTTCAGTTAAATCATAATGCTTGCAAATTGTTCAGTTAAATTACTAATACTTGCAAATATCAATGTAACAAGCATGTACAGTCATTGTTTAAAACGCAACAAAATAGTGGAAATCCTCTGCATAACCGGTGGGTTTTCTATCTCTTTTAAAAAGTATTTGTCAATGTATTTTATAATTTTAGAAAACTGGGCTGGTATCTTCTCAAGCAGCAGATCTCCACATATGTTCAAAAACAGCTCAAAAACATATCCTGTGCTTCTATTGGGTTTTACATTCAGGACAGAGCTGCACCACAGCCAGCAGCTGTCGAGATCTTCTTTTAAGTTTATGTAGCCAAAGTAGATTGCATACATTCCTTTCAGCTCTGCCTCGTTTCCCTCTTTGAGAATCAGAAGCTTAATGTAGATGTCCATCATGTCTGGGGACTGGAGATTGTACAGCAGGAAAGAAAAAGGTTTGTATGATTCCAAATGGCTGGAGATTTGAACCCGTCCCTGATCTAAGACTTTTCTGATGAAAATCTCTCTGAATACGGGATTATTCTTGTATGGAATAATTTCGTTGGCTAAATTTATGGTATGCTCGAAGTCTGTTGAAACTTGATTGCACTTCTTGTTTACAAATATTCTTATCTGCAGCAGTTCTTTAGGATCCACCGTCTGCAAGTCTATGGATGTGTTGTGAGATGGGTATTTGCTCAAAAAGGCTGGCGCATAGGGAATGTTGGTTTTAGAGGGTGAGGACTGTGTTAGCTCGGCTATGAGCTTGTCCAGCTCGTCTCTTTGTCTTTTTAAATCCTCCAACGTTTTTTTCTTTTCATTTTCTTGCATAAACGAATATTTAGGGATGCATTTTTAGCATGTTCTTAGAGTCACAGCATAGCAAGCTAAGGGAAAGCATTGCTGCTATGCTCTTATGCAATACAAATCCAGCTGTAAGTCATAAAACCTGTAACAAAAACAGGATTTCTTTACTGATAGAAAATACAAAAAACAAGATTTCTTTACTGATAGAACACAAAATAGGTCAAAGATGAGAAACGAATGTATAAGCCAGTTTTTGTACAGAAGAAAAACACAAAGTCTTCTAAACTTCACAATGTCATTTTAAAGCTTTCACTTCTCGCAAACCTGTTTCTTCCAAGAACTGATAAAATGCTTCTTAATTTTTATCCTCATGAAAATATTTTCTTTTATCTTCCTAGCCGCAAGCTTTGCATGCTTACAGGAGAAGCAGGCATATATCGTACACACAGAAGATAACATGCTCCATTTTGTGACAGATCATATCGAATCTTTCAAGCTTGACCTCAATGGAGTATGTGAAACTAGCAGCTCTACAAGAAGACAAGACATTTTTATCGATGCAAATAATGAAGATAAATTTGACATGCATAAAAATAGCCAATGCATAAATGTGCTTGGCACAAGACAGCAGGTTGAAATGCATTCCGCCATTGGCAAGGAAGCACCCAGTAGCACGTTGTGGGACAAGAGCATTTCAATCCAAACAAAACTGCAGAACACCAATGGTGGAATTGTTCCTGAAAATAGCGTTAAGCACATGCATAGCTCAATTTACAACAACACTTTAGAGGATTCAGCCGAAGCTCACGGCAGACGCAAGTCTTACACAGAAATAAAAAGGGCCAGCAGGCTTGATAAAGTAATTCTTAAGGACGGCTATCTTCTTGTGAATTCTTTCAAAATCTACGTTGAAGATCTTCTCTTGCATCCGTCAATAATCGACGAAATTTACATTTCAGCATCACAGGAGCAGATTCCTAAAATGATCAAGGGATATTTCAGCACTTATTGCAAGAATGCCTATACTTTGGTAGTTATGGCAGACGTTAAGATTCGTCTGTTTGACCTCTACGACTACTCCTCCAGAACAATCCAGTTCAGCCAGATTTTGCATCTTTACGATGTGTTTTTGAAGCTTGAGATCCTTGAAGACGAAAATGCTAAATATCGGGTATTCTTAAATGGGAAACTGTGGGTTTTTGACAAGAAAATTGCTGCAGTATACATGCTCAAGGAGAAGAACGGTATAAACTATATGCTTAAGGTCTGCAATGATAAGTCACAGTTAAAGCCATACAACTATCGAATTCGCACCCACAGCAATGCTAAGACACTTACTATAACCATCAGTGTATTATTTCTGTCCCTTGTACTGTGGTTTTATCTTTCTAAGAATATTTCCTATACAAAATTACTTTCAAAGCCTGAAAGCATGTATTTGGGTAAGTTTAACAAGAAAGACGCACTGATTTACCATGTAAATCGGGATGTTTTGACTTTGAACACTCAAATTTACCCTGAAATCAAGGATGGAAATCTTGTAAACATGTTTTATGAGGGATTTCATATGTTCAATCGAGTATTGGTGACAGAAAAGACATTACAGCTAAACTTTGGGGACAAAAGGCTAGTTAGTATGAGAGACGGTGACAAGAAAGATAGGTTCAGGGCTTTCAAGTCTGTAGTCAGAGACATTGCACGTACAGTCGAATCCTTTCACGAAAAAAATCTATGCCATTCTCGGATTTGCCCTGAAAATCTAAGAATCGTCTACTCTTCACAAAACGTTTGCCATGTGCGAGTACAGAGTATTTTCAATAATTTAGGGTGGAAATCAGCTGGCCAAATGAAAGACGGGCCAAAGCAAGGCGAAGATAGTCAAGTTCTTAGCATCCAGGATGACGTATTTTCTTTAGGATGTGTCATTCACTATTATCTAACTGGGTTTCATCCCTTTGATCTAAGAGATGATGTAAATAATATCAAAGATTCTGTTTGTGATAACATCAAAGATCCTGTTATAAATAATATTCTAGATAATTCTGTTCAAAATGTGATTTTCTCAAAGGACAGTAATTTAGATGAGCAAAATGATCCTGATAAAGAGATCAAGGCTTCTGAAGATGCATTTGCATGCCTATCTAAAGACAATCTTGGCATCCATCTTGCCTTTTTAAAGTTAGTAAAGAAAAAAATTAGAAAATTTTTCGCTAGACTTTTCCAAATCTCAATGCTTGCCAACAATGATCGTGAGGAATATTTTAAGAGAATTTTAGACAAAGATTCTATCTCCCACATTGAATACAACATCATTTTCAACACTTACAAGCTCAGGGTCAAAGAACAGGTTGTGCATGATCTGATATACCACTGTATAAAGGCGCCCGGTGCCTCTAGTAAATTTCTAATTAGCCAGCATCCTTTTTTCTGGAACTTTCCGAAAGTCGTAGACTTCCTCTGCGATGCCTCTGACTTCATTGAGACTCATCCTAGCACTAAGCCGAAGTTGGAGAAAAACAAAAAGAAAATCTTTGGCAATTCTTGGGATCAGCTTGTAGATCCTTTAATTTTAACAGACTTGTGCAGCAGAAGAAACTATGACTACAAAAGCCTTACAGACTTGATCAGACTCGTCAGAAACTGCCATAGACATTTTATAGAGCTTAAAAATAGAGATTTTTTCGAAAAGTTTGAAGGGAAAGTTGGAGAATATTTTAACGACAAATTTCCCGAGTTGCTTATGTTTTTGTACCGTCATTCTACATTTAAAGATCAGAAGGACTTCAAAAGGTATTATTTGTGATGCAAAATTTTATAATTAAAGAATGTCTGGCTTAAAACCATTCAAAAAATCTGATAGTCATTTTTCGTGTTCAATTTACCCAAGTTTTCATAAAAAAGTCTCTATAAAATTACTAAGTTGGAAGAGAGTTAAACATTTATTTATCTTGATCTTCTTGATTCTCTAACGCATTCGTACATGCTAAGCAAGTGTCCAACGGCAACAGGCCCCTGCACAGATCTTAAAATAGACTTTCCATTGTGCTTTAGCAGGACTTTGCAGATAGTCACATCACCACCAGCACCAGTCTTGTTGTATATGTCGGTAACACGCCCAATGAAGACTTCGTTTGCCTCAGCTGTGCCTGCCTGTTGCTGGGCTTCCTCTGTTTTTTCAACTTTCTTGGCCATTTTGTGGGTGAAAATTTTTAGTTGTTTTTAATAAAATGCTATCCGTGAAGATAAAAGAATGCTGGAATTCTGGCCAAATAAAATCTAAGTAAATTTTAGCAATATTAGGTTATTTAAAATATTATTTTGTTGCAACAAATTCTAAAGAGTTTAAAAGAGATACTTCCTTAAAACGTTTCAAAGAAAATTCCAAAGAGATATTTCATTGTGTTATAAAACAATACACTTATCTGCAATGTAAACTCTAAAATCGTAATTTAAATTGTCTTTGTAATATTTTTCCCAATACAACTATTTTCGCTACATTTCAATCCCTAATGTTTGATGACCAAAGATACTCCAAGGATGATGAGAAAGACGAAGTAAAGGCATTTGAGAGAAAGATAAAAATTTTGAATAATGTAGCGAGTGACTTAAATAGCTTGATTGAGAAACAGAACAGCAAGCTTAGAGGAGTATCTCCAACATTAAACAGCTCTATTTCCAGATTAGAGAATCTTTTCGGAAGACTGACACGAGCAGACACAAAGCAGTTCAAGGGCTGGCTTTTCTATCTAGCAAGCACTGTAATTCTTCTTTTTTTGATTTTCCTGTTTTTTATTGCTTTTTAATACAAAATCCAATCAGGCCAAGAAATTCTAAGGTCTTCAATCAAATAGTTTAGATTAGAAAAAACGGTTCTCAGATATTTTTGTTTCTGTTAGAAAAGGCTTGCAACAATTCAATTTGGAGATACAATCTATTGAGGATGTTTGATGAATACAAATAAAACAAAAAATTTACTCTGACATTTATTATTTATAACTTAAACTGTTTTTACGTTTAAATTTTTCAGTTCAAGACCTTAAGTTGCATTTGACTTTTTAGTCTTAAATCTCATTTCTAGTCAAACGTTTTTATGATTTAATTTGACATTAAAATTTTATTTAAAATTTTTAAAGCTTTTTTTGCCATGTCTTTGGCAGATTCAATTATCTCGGCAATGGAAGACTCTAAAACCAGTGAGTTTGAAAAGCTGAGAAGCAAGCTCAAAACAAAGAAGCCGCTAAGCAAGCAGGACTTCAGAGCCCTTGTCAAACTGCTGGAAATCAAGGCCATAGAAATACTGGCCACCAATGAGCTTTCTATGAATGAGTGCAGAATGATAGGAAAGGCCATTTTGGCTTCCAAGCTTAGAAACATTGACGAAATAATAAAGTTTGTAATAAACAGAGAAGACAATAAGACACCTCTGCTTCTGCATAATCTGCTAAATAAAAACTGCAAAATTGATCTACAGCCTCTCAGAGAGTATCTGAACAGGATGGTTTGTGGAGAAATGCATCTCTGCCACTATAAAGTTTTGCTTGTCGTATCTAAAAATTACCCGTCTCTGATGTCTGCTGAGATACTCGACTTCTGTGAAGCCGATTCTCATCCTGTTTCTAAAGAGCTTGTGAAGACACACAGAATAGAGATTGTTTGAAGGGCATATACATACAAACTACGGCTGCTTATTTTAATAAAAGTGTTTTTTTATTGACTGTTGTTCTATTTTGTGAGTTCACGTGTTTATAGAGGAACTTGATTGGGGTAGTTGCGTTAAAAAACCTTATCAATAATTATGTTGTGAAATATGACAAGAGCAAATATATGCCTACGTATTGCTCTTCACATCCCGATTGGTCCAATGGTTAGGATTTCAGATTTTCACTCTGAAGGTCGGGGTTCGATTCCCCGATTGGGAACTTTTTTGAAGTTTCAATGCCTTTGAGACTATTCCTTGCTTTTTCATAACTTGTAGACATTTAATTTCATGCTTAATATTTATTAATAGTAATTTACATATAACTGATGAAATTAAATGTCTTTTATTTGTTTGATTATTTCTAATCAGGCATCGGAATTAAGAAACCAAATACAATTGCTTTTATCCAATATACCATCCTTGCCGTTATAATTGCTTTTATTCCAGCAATCATCCTTGTACTTTGATTGACTTTGTTTTAGGAGGGAAATTCTCCCGCCAAAACTATAAATTCAAAAAAGTAGGAGTGCTCATGGCTTCTCTGAGATTTTTTGTTGGCCCAGTAGCCTCAGGCAAAACCATAGACCTCATAATCACAGCACATCAGCTTCAAAAGATACAAGGCGTAAACTCTGTGAAAATACTCAAGCCTACCATCGATACACGGTTCGCGGCCAACGTTGTAAGGTCTGCAGCAGGACTGGAAATCAAAGTCACACACCTCATAAACCCAATACAAGATATTCTTAGCCTAGACTATTCTCTGGCCAAGTATGTTATTGTGGATGAGATACAGTTTTTTACAGTCAAGCAAATCGAGCAGCTGAGAGAAGTGTCCATCCAACATGACATAGAAGTCATGTGCTATGGGCTTCTAAATGACTTCAGGCTAAACATGTTTGAATCCAGCAAAAGACTGCTGGAGATCTGTGATGAATTCCGCCAGATTACCAATTTTTGCCTGTTGTGCAAGGAGCATAAAAACGAGAAAATTAGCAAAGGAACACACAACTTGAGAATAAAAACAGAAGGAAGCACCTTCCGTCCTGTTATTGACGGCGACTCTGTGTTTATTGGTGGGATCGACTCTTTTATTCCAGTTTGCTTTGCATGCTATGACAGATGCACAAGAGACTTAAGGAAAGTCCTCGAGGAGTAATAGTATGCTTAGCCTTTATAATAAGCTTTGAAGCACAAAGAAATAAATATTCTACTATATTTTGCTTTGATAGTATTATCATATAAATTTGTATAAGCCATCAGCTAATTCTTATTTAACAGTTAATTATCATATGTATTTTGGACTAATGACTTTAGGCAAGCTTTGTGTTTTTATTTTTGTTGGCTGTATGTTGTATTTATGCATAAAGATATTGAAAAACATTTCAACGGCTTTTTTGTATATTTCAATCTTTCTTATTTTATCTATTAGAATCTTATGATTTTGTATCAATTTATTCTGATGCACCTTAAAGTTGAAAAATACAATTCATTATAAAAGTTAAGTGTCATTTATTAACAATATAATTTACTTCACTTATTGCTAAAGACCTATTATGCCATGAATAGCCTTATTTTTTTGATTTTGCTTTTCAGTTTGTTATACTTGTGTTCCTATTAGTGAGTTAAGCACATTGATTTAATAGATGAATAATGCTTAACCCCTAAAACTCATGTCTGAAAGAAAGTATGACTTTGAGGAGTTTATAGAGAACGAGCTTAAGCTGTCAGAGACCAACGATGTTTATTGTCCAGACTACCAAAAGAATCAGTGCAGGAACAGAAACTGCAAGCTTATTCATATCAAATTGTCTACTGCTGTGGTATGCAAGCACTGGCTGAGAGGACTTTGCAAAAAGAATGAAAAGTGTGAGTTTCTGCATGAGTACAATCTGAAGAAAATGCCAGAATGTTTCTTCTTCAATGTTTATGGCGTTTGCAACAACAACGACTGTCTGTTTCTTCACCTAAAGCCTGATTCGGCTGCACGCGAATGCATTTGGTACAAAAGAGGGTTTTGCAAAAATGGTGCCAACTGCAAGAATAAGCACAACAGGGCAGTCCTTTGCTGGGACTACTACAACGGCTTCTGCCCCAATGGGCCACACTGCAAGCTTGGCCATCCTAAATTCGAAGTGAAGTTTAACGAGATTCAGGAAGAGGACATAATAAAAAAGCATAAGCCTTCTGCATTATCAAGTGTGGCCAAATGAGTGAGATTGTAACTTTATTATGAATGATGTGTCATATAGCAGTTATAATAATATGATTTTAAAGCATATAATTAAATACATAGATTTATTTTTTTTCTTTTTTTTTCAATTTATTTTTTAGTTTTTTTTGAAGCGAAGTTATGATTAAGAGATATTTATTAAAAGATTTTTTTAGGTTTTGATTTTTTTTTATAAAAAATTATCTTCTGCTTTTGGCATTAACAGTTCACTGCTTCTTTTCAACTTGCAATATCCAAACCCCTTATAAACTCCCCTATTTCTAATAATTCTTCGTTAACACATTTTTAAATAAATTTGTATCTCCTTTTATGAATTGGATCAAAGATCTGACCAAGAGCTTTGGTAAAAAGCAGAGTCCAAAAATTCTCACTATCAAAAGAACCCCCAGCAGGTACATTAAAGTCACTAGCAACGAATACTATCAGTTCTGGGCTTTTTTCTTAGCTAAACCAAAAGTTGATCTCGACTGTCTATTTTTGAGTCTCACTTCATTGCCTGAAAGACTGAGATTCGCAATATACCTGAAAGCTCTGGGGAGTAGAGCATATACTATAAACGCTATAAAGACAGAAGATGACAGTGAGATTGTCTCACAAATATTTGACATATGCGGCAGAAACCCCTTGAACAGAGAAAAAGCAATATTTAATATTTACAAAACACTGGAATATGATTCATTGCTGGATTTTTCCAAACAGAAGTCAACAGTCATCAAAGTGATATTGTACTTTTTGAGCATGGAATGCTCTTCAGAGGAGGGAACATACAGCATTCTGCTTGGTCTTATTGAAGACAAGGGTCTATTTGAGTATTTTGATCAAATAAGCTTTCCAGAACACAATGAAAGTAACAGCACAGATAAAGATAGATTAGAAACTAAATTAGAGGTAAATGTGATGAGTGATGAAAATATTTTAGATAGTCAAAAGGGCAATAGTCAAGATTATAAAGTAGACGATATTAAAAAGGACAATAGTCAAGATTTTAAAGTAGAAGATAGTCAGGATGGCAATCAAAGCGATGCAATAAACGAGACTCATCAAATTACCAACAAAGTTGATGGCACCTTAAAGGAGTTATGGGAAATGATGCTCTCTGATGACCTAAAAGTGTTTACAACCATAACTGATTCTCTGATCTGTCTTAAAGATGCTACATATCATCAGGTATTCGCTCGTGCTATTGAGGTCTCGCCTTCTCAAGATCCTTGTGTCATTCTAAGCATATTGGCTGTGCCTTCTAATAAAAGCTTTTATAAAATAGAATATTACAGAAATAAGGATGCTGCCGGCAGGGATAAGAGCATTAAAAAGATGCTAAAGGCGGAGAATAAGTTAGTTGATGAGCAAAGCTACTATGAATTCTTAATAATACAGAACAAGCTAATTGAAGCCCAAGAAGAGCTAAAAAAGGAATTTAATAGCAAAATAGAGGATTTGGAAAGTAAGAACAAAGCTTTACAAGACGAGAATACGTCTTTAAAAAATAAAATCAAAGGCATAGAAACACATTTGGGATGAATAAATAATTAGAAGAGGATTTACGTTTTTACATACTCGAAAAAAATTAATTTTTTGTATTGGCAGATTGAAAATTTTTACTGTGAGCAAAATTGCACTTATACATTAAGTCTTAGACTTTTATATTTGTCTATCTGGGCTAAATGAGAGCTGATTAACAAAAACATCTTATTTATTGTACTTTTCTACTTAGTATAAGATCCAGAATGTTTATGCTCTAAGACTCGCTTAGACAAGTAACTTATCACTGATAGCAACCAACACTAATTTATATGTCTGGTCTTTGTTTAGTTTACAGATTCTTCTTGACATGAAATTTTCAATTTTTTTTTCCTTGCATAAATTAAAATTCAGTTCTCGTCAGGTGCTTTTGTCTTAAATCAATGCTTACCGTATGTTAGAGTTGTGCTGTATTAAGTAACACCAGAAGCTTTTCTTTCTAAAATCATTGATCTCATTATTAGAGTCTCTTTCTGTAATATCAATCTTAGATTTTGACTAAAAATAACTAAACGAAAAAAATAAATCTCAGGTAAACTTTACATAATATTGATATAATTTATTGCATTATAAAAACAATACAGGTCAAGACTGCACAAAGAGATGCTAATAATTTATGACAGCACTCTAAATAAGACTAATAATAAGCCTATTTTAAAAAACAATATAAGCTTTTTTCTTGAGGCCTCTTCATGCTGATAAGAAATATCGAAATTGAAAACTTCAAAAGCTTCAAGACATTGCAGAGGATAGCACCAGGGCTCAAAAATGTAGTCATTGGGAAGAACGGCTCTGGAAAATCAAATATCTTAGCTGCATTATCTGTCATTTTTAACCCAGAAGCTTCTATTGATGAGTATGGAGTTGTTGGGTTCAATGGAAATGAGGAGCCTACAACAATAATTGTAGAGATTGACAATTCTGATAAAAGATTTCTGCTTCCGAACTCATTTACAATAAAGTTTACGCATTCTATGCATAAAGTTGAATATTCTCTCAACGGCAGCAGCATAACTAAAGAAGAGCTGAAAGGTCTCTACGAGAATGCAGGATTTACAAAAGAGAGCTTTGTGGAGCAGGGAAAGGTAAACAACATAGCTGTTATGTCAGGGCCCGAAAGATTTAGGTTTATTGAAAGAATTGCAGGAGCCGACAAGTATGAGGATAGCAAGGATATAGCTTATAAAATGCTGGATGAAGAGAAGGAGGAGAGGATTGAAGATCTAATTGAAAAGATCGAGATGAAAATGAAGATTACTGAGGACTACAGGCGAAAAGTCTTGGAATACGATAATTTGCTGAAAGATAAACTAGACAAAGAATATGAGTTGATGAAACACGAGATTATAGAATTGAATGAGAAAATAAGCAAGAATAGTGAGATTTCGTTGGGCGAAAATGGTTTATTAAGAAACTTGGTTGATAAAACAAACGACTCCAGTAATACCGGACTTGAAAATATGGAATTGTATAACGATGAGGGTTTTATTGAGATTGAGCTGAAGAACTGCACGGATGAGATCAACCATTTGAAGCATTCGATTGAGGAAGAAGAAAGGTTTCTAAAGAGGTTTGACAGGAATATTCTTGATGGACTGCAAAATAACGAATTGGGCTATAACTCGTACACAGAAAAGATCAGAAACCTTGAAAAGAGACAGGAAGCTCTTTTAAAGAATCTTGAAGATGCTGAAAAGAGTGAGAGGGAGAAATATATTGAACTGAAGGCAGTCCAGTACTTTAATGCTTTAGGAAAGAATAAAGAGGAAGTTAAGATTCTTGAAAGGGAGAAAGAGAATATTAAGGCAAAGATAGGTGCTTTTGAGTCTGGGAACTTATGTGCTAAAAAAGCGGGAACATATGCAGAAGACAGCATTCGAAAAAGAAAGGAATATTTCATTAAGCAGAAGAAGCTTAGAGATGAGCTGATTAAACTGAGGGAGGAAGAGAAAAGTATGGAGAACAAAATATTGTATTTAGGAAAGCATTCTATAAATGTTTATGAGCGAATAAAAGGAAGGAAAGGCGTTCACGGCACTGTTTATAGTCTTTTTAGTGTCCCAGAGAATCTCCTGACAGCTTACGAAGCAGTAACAAAGAATTCACTCTTTTGGATAGTTGTCTCTGATGAAAATGTTGCTACATCGCTGATTAAAGAAATTGACGGAGTTGGGACGTTTGTAGCATTAAGCAGGGTCAGTCCGTCTGAGCCTACAAAAGAAATGCCTAATTTGAACCTTGTTCGCCTTTCTGACAAAATCAAGTGCTCGGATGAGTATAAGCCCTTACTCAGCCTAGTTTGTAAAAACTATTTTGTGTGCCCTGATTTGAAGAGTGCTATTTCATATTCTGAGAAGTACAATGTAAATGTAGTTACAACAGAAGGTGATATCTGCAATAGGAACGGTGCTATCACAGGTGGATATGAGAAGTCGAACACTATCTTAAGAGACTTAAAGCTATGCCAAGAGCGAATATTGGCTGTTGAAAGAGATCTAAAAGAAGTTGAGGATGCGATCAAAATGAGTAACGTTGAAAATACTTTGAAGTCTGATGTTTTAGGAGATGACAGTGATTTTGAAAGCTCCAAAAGGATTTTAGATGATCTTTTGGCTGTTGAAATGTACCTTGACATGAAAATCAAGTTTATGAAAGTTGGAAAAATTTCATTGCCTGATGTTTTCTATTTGAAATCTGATCATTTTAAGATTGCTAAAAATATTCCCATTTTGAAACTTGAGCTTTCTTCTGTTCAAAATCAGCTTGAACGAACTTTGGACAAGAAGGAGAATCTGGACAAGATTATTGAAGCTATGAAGACGATTGAAAGATCAAAAGAGAAGCTATTGCAGTTGACAAACCTGGAGAAGAAGTTGATTGAGATGATTTATAATGGGAAGGCTTCCTATTCGGATGCTAATGTCCAGACCAATTTTGCACTTCAGCAGAGACATATGCTCATCGACAAGAGGTCTACACTTATGAAGAAGATGGGACTGAAGGATTTTCAAAGCATTTTCCCAAAAAGCCCTAAGGACACTCTAATCCTAGAACTGAAAGAGGTCAATACGAAGCTGAAGCAGTTTGCAGGATTCAACAGGAAAGAATTGTACGATGACCAGAGAGTCGAGCTTAGAAACAGGTTGGAGGATTTAAAGAATTCCAAGGCCAAGATTTTGGAGTTCATTTCTACACTTGACCAGAAGAAAGAGGACACTCTGAACCTTACATTTTCTATGATATCGGATAATTACAGCTATTTTTACAGAGAAATAACAGGAGACAATTCTGTTCTTGTTTTGAAGGATCATAATTTAAATGATAAGGAGAATATCAGGAACTCCAACAAAGAACTCAAAAAGTCTGTAGAAATTATGACAAACGGGAATTTGGTTGATATAAATCTTCTCAGTGGAGGCCAGAAGACTGTTATTGCCTTGTGCCTGATATTTGCTGTTCAAAAGAACGATCCGTCACCGTTTTATGTGTTTGATGAAATCGATGCAAACCTTGACAAAGCTTTCTGTGATAAGCTGTATCAAATTATCGGCAAAAGCACTGCTCAGTACTTTATTACGAGCTTTAAGGAGGAGTCTTTGGTTGTGGCTGATAAGTTTTTTGGAGTTGTGTCTAAGAACAAAGAGAGTTTTATTGATGAAATTGATCAGTCGCTTGCTTATGAAACAATAAGCTGTAATTAAATTGTGATGCCATTAACAACTTGTAAAAACTAGTGTTTAAACAGAATAATCTCTTAAATAAACAGATTGGTTTTAATGCAGACAAAATTGCAGTTTAATCAAAGTGCAGCTCATTTATGACTATTGTTTATTTAAGATGTTTTATTCTGCTGTAAACTCCCTAAACAGGAATAAACAAATTTAGCAATAAGACAAGGTTCTAATAGGCATTGTTTTATTCTGTATGATTTTGAATTTATCAAAAAGGTTTTTAGTGTAAAGTTGTGATTTTATAAGATTTTGCTGAAAGCCATTAAAAATATAATAAAATATATAATAAAAAGCAAAAAAGATGATTCTAGTTTATTTTATATTTAAAATCTTAACGAATGAATTTAATCTGCTTTTATTTCAACTGAATTCTTCTTTATGTCAACTTTTGGAACCGACTTGGCTGCAGCCTTGACGGCATCTTGAATGCTGTCGCCATACCGCAGCCATTCGTTAGGTATTTTACGAAGAAACAGGTCAATCACAACATTCGCATTCTCTTCTTTTATGCAGATCCAGTAGAGAACAATTATTTTCAGGACAGAAAACAAAGGCAGTATCTTTCTTATTCCACAGTTTTCAAGCACAGAAAAAATGCTCAGGCCTATAAAAACAACCACAAGCTTCTTCAACTCGTTCGTTCTTGGGTTGGGAGATCTCACAGCTAAGATTGAATCTCTAATAGGAATATAAAGAGAAAGAATTGTGGAAAAAAGGCCGCCAAACATTGTGCGCTGGATGACCAAGTAGCATATAAAACAAATCAGCAAGAACAAATACTCAGACCCGATCTTTGACTTTGCAGATGCCTCTTTCAAAAAAGGAATTGAGTCGGCAATTGATTTTATTGGTTCCATGCTCATACTAGGGGATTGCAAATTTCAATGAAATTGTGAAACTTGTGTTTATAAAACATGATTGTTTCAGCAGATCAAATGAAAATAGGAAAGAAAATACAGTGAGCAATAGCAAAAAACAAATAAGAAGTTCCTATATTGTTTTTGAAACATATTTGAACCTGGCATTGAGGGGCAGCAGGCAGAATGTGTTTTTATTCTGAATTTGCAGAATAAGCAAGCAAATTGAAGACAGCCAGCAAAGGCTATTTATGCTGCCAAACAATAATTTTTAAAACTTTCATAAAATACCCATCTATGGAAAAAACTTTTATTCTTATAAAGCCAGACGGTGTCAAAAGACGACTTGTGGGTGAGATAATTTCCAAGTTGGAAAAGAAAGGGCTTTACTTCGCCCAGTCTAAGGTCTGCATCCCAACACGTGAGATATTGTCTAAGCATTATGAAGCCCATGCGGAAAAGCCCTTTTTCAAAGACTTGGTTGAGTTTATGATGAGTGGGCAAGTTGTTTGCATGATTTGGGAGGGCAAGAATGCTGTCAAGAGAGTGAGAGATCTTATGGGGGCCACTGATTGTGATAAGGCTGCCATTGGAACTATTAGATCGGAATATGCTATGTCAATAGATAAAAACATTATTCATGGATCTGATTCTGCAGAAGCAGCTGATAAAGAAATCAAGATTTGGTTTGGCAATGATGTTCCATCCATCATACATTTTGACAAGGATTTGCTTTATTAATAAAGTGTTTTGGATCTATTTTGTGTTAAGCGATTTTACCCTAAAAAATGTTGGTTTCAATTTTTACAAGGCTGTTCATCTGTTCTAAACTGAAATAGCTCAACTAAAGTTTGATTTAAAAAGTCGTTTATTTATTTAATTTTTAAAGTATACAAAACTTGTAGACAAGTTTTAAGTCATAGAAATCCTTAGTAGCCTTTATTACGTGCAACAAATAGTTTTCTGATTTATAAAAGAACCTATAATTCACAGATGAGCTCTTTTGCCATTAAACCATTTTCATTCTATGCATTTATAAATGTTGGAAATGCACTTTGATGGCAAGTAGCTAGGATTTTCAAGGCATGCAACAGGCTTTAATTTGTTTAACTTTGGAAAAACAACACAAGGTTCATCTATAAATTTTTTATGACTTTTGTCGTTCGGCAATTTTTTCAAAATAGCCTTCTCGAATAGTAAACAAAGAGAATTGATCTGTGGTGCATTTAAGAATGTGCTGTCCAATATTTCATTCAAACTTTGCTCTTCAGGCAGGTTGGCAGACTTGTTTTCGGGATCAGCCTTGTCACACATTCCAGCATCGATCCTGGCTATGGCACACGACACATTTATGGCTTCAGAAATATTGAGAAGATTCATAAATCCATCTCTAAATCCTATATTGAAACAAAACTTCTCCAGTTCAGCCAAATTATACTTTATTTGGTAGCATTTTTCGAATGTTAGAAATTTTTTCCTGATCAGCAGTGAATTAAAACATATCTGATCAATGTGAGAGAGAACATATGACGTGCTGCTTAAAACAAAGCTGCTGGGAAGATAAAAATACAAAGATAGATCGTAGAAGTACTCAAGATGCTCCACAAGACTGGAAATTGTTGGCGGTGCAAAAAGCTTAAATTTGGGTTTGGTCTTGAAATCTTGTATCTTTTGATGTTCTAAAACAGAAAAAGGCAGAAGATCTGAGATGCCTTCTTTCTGCAGTGTGCAAATCTGCTCAAAAAGATTTTTTATGGATATTTCTAGTTCTTTTAAAATAAATTCATAATTTTTAAAAATTTGAGATTCCACATTGCCATTTCCTCCCTTAAAAATTGCACTTTTTTCTTGCACTTTCATTTGGTTATATCTCTCTTGAAACAGAGACCTTAGCTCAATGAGGTTGCTCAAAATGAATGTTGCCTTGGAGATGTTCTCTTGGAAGTCCAACAATCTTTTATCGATTTCATCTATGCATATCTTAAAATTAGCTTCTATCTCATTTTGATCGATCAGAAATAAAATATCATAGATCGTATGGGCAAGACTCAGAATTTCATTTTTCGAATATACTGTGGTTGAATAAAGAGGAGAATTTTCTATATAGGCGTGCATCAAAAAGCCAAAAACATTATAAACTGAAGTTTTTCTTCCGTCTCCTACAAAGCTCTTGTAGTTTTTGTTGCTCTTCAAAAACTCGGATTTAATCATTTTTGCCTCTGACTTTTCATCACCCAATCTATCCAAAAACATCTCATTATTTGTATTTTTAGACGTAATCGAAGACTTGACCAGATCAAGCTCATCTTTCAAACTGTTTATAATCTCTTTAAGCATCTGGTTTTCTATCTTTACCAGTTCCGCCTCTTTTTCGTTTTCTCTTCTCGAAGACTCCTTGTTAAACTTATCAACCCTCGAAATATCTGCAATCATCTCGTTTTTAAGTTTGTTCACCAAACTAAAATACAATCTTCGATCCTTCTTTAGCTTTTTCAATTTATATGATTCATGGCTAGTCTCTGCCGGCTCAGCTTTATTCGATTCTACCCTGTGTTTTTCCATGAGTATGCCTGTTTCGGTTTTAAAAGAGAGGTCCTTGATCTTGTTCTCAATTTCTTTGGTAGATGTCTCATAAATCGTCTTTTTGATGTATTTGTCTATGCAGGACTTCATTTTTGCCAACCTATTAAATATCGCTTTTTTGTCCAGTTTATTGCCAGTCTCTGCTTTTACTTCTGATTTCTTTTCTCCGTTTTCTGCTTGGCTGTCGCCCTTAACATCGGTTTTTGAATCAATACTGTTGTCATCTGCGTTATGATCAGCAGACGGCAATTTAACATTATCTAACTTGGTCTGCAATTCAGTTGATCCTGAAGAATTACATTCTGTATTGTTTGGTTCAGAATATTTCAAGCCGTTTTTTAATGTCTCATTCTTGCAAAGATTTTGAGAATGATCTTGATCGCCACCTTCTAAATGCTTGCTTTTCCCCGTCTTATTGGCAGCTCTGATCTTCTTGGCCATCGAGCTGCTTCTAAAAACATTTAGATATTTTTTCCCTCTATCTCTCTTTTTTGTGCTCCTGAGCTTTTGTGCACAGATTTTACAGAAAAGCTTAATGTTATTTGCAAGCTCAGTCACGAAATGCGTCTTTTTCAGTTCTAACTCATTCAAAGCATCGTTATTCAAGAATACCTTCGTTTTGCCTTTGATTACAAGGTTTGTTTTGCTGAAATCATAGAAAGGATATTTTGCTGAGAAGTCTTCGATCTCAAAAGAATGAGGATATAAAAACCTGCTCAGACAGATAGAGTCTAGGACACCAGAAGACTTCAATTGCGAATAGACAATATCTTTGTCAAATTGCATCGGAAGCTTCATATTATTTGGCTTTATACATTTTATGTATTTGATTCTGGTTTTTTTTATTATAGCAAATAAATAGTCCAAATTTTCTTTAAAATGCCCAATAACATTGTCGCCGTTTCTAAGTGTGAATGATTCTGTGGTGTCATCCTTAGAATTCTGCTTAAATGGTCTCTCGTTTTTTAAATTATCAAATGTCTTTGAGGTAAAATTTTCGCTTTGTGATGAGTGATCTCTAGAATCTTGAGAAAATTTTAGCTTCTCTGATGCTTCTTTTTCACTCATGTGTTTAGAAGCTAGAAATTGTCTGTCCATCTCCTTGTCTAATTTCATCAGAATGTGTGGAGACAAAATGCATTTCTCCTTGTTTTTCATCAGAAAATCATCTAAATCATACTCTACCTCGCCATTAAAATGCTCGAATATCAACTTATTGTTAGGCGTAATCTTTAAGCTCAAAACATTTTTGATCTTTTGCCCTAAGTTTTTTGCATCGCCATTTATGAAAGATTCCTCTAAAATAAGATCTGCTAGCCCAACGTCTTTTTCTATAGTACTGAGTGAAGAGGGTCTCATGTTACATTTATCACGAATTTCATCAACTATCTTCTTGTCACAGATGTCTTCTGAAATCAGAGTGTCTTTCTGAAATTCAAATGTCTCTCTTACATACAAATCATGTAGCTTTTCGTTGCACCAATTTATACAGAACTGATCTAGCCCGTTTTGCTCAAAGTTTTCAAATCCAAAAATGTCCAAAATATTCAAATTTTTGGTTTCTGTGCTGATTCCAGACAAGTATCTATTGACTCGAAACACAATGTAATTGAAAAGCTGCATGTATATTTGCCTTGCAAGCGAGTTTCGCATCACTAAGCTTTCATTTTGTGAATAAGGTTTTCTGATTTCCTCTTTGTTTATTTTTAAGATTTTTCTCAGCAAAAAGTTTTCAACATCGCTCTCTTCAAGCATCAAAAGCTCCAAAGCCTTCTCAAAATAGGAACTTTTCACAACAGTATTGTTTTTGATCTCTATAGATCCAATGTAAAGTATCCCTAAAAGCACATTTTCTACAAATGAAAAGTCTATTCCGATAATTTCAAAGGACTTTCTTATTTCTTGGTAAGTTTTTACCATGGACACTATATTTGAGAACGTAAGATCAAGAGGCCTGTCTTTGATTTTCTTAGAAGCCTCGCCAGAAAACGACCCTTTCACAGAAGCATTGTCATGAAGGTCCCTGACACCCATTTTGACATCAAAATTGATAAAGTCATTTGTCAACGAAATGTTTTTCGCGGCCAAAATGTAATAAAAAATATGAAAGTTTCTTTCGTTCTCTTTGTATCCTGTAACTCTGGTTTTTTCAAGAAGAAAAATGTTAATGCTGGCTTTATTGTCGGTGATTCTTATTAATTTCCCAAATCTGCTGCTGTTGTCATTGTACTTTGTTTTGCAATTCCCAAAGCTTTCCAAAATAAGATCTATGTTGTCCATTGACCCAATATTCAGATATTTCAGAATCGTTCTTGCACATTCAGTTTTGCCTGATCCACTTTCTCCGCCTATGATTATCGTACTTTCTCCGTAAATTGGCTCTTCCTGGATGCAACTCTCAACAACAGAATACACGTGTGGTTCTGGATGTTTTATTTTATTTTTGTAGCAAGACGCTAGTTTTGAATTGTAATTCTCTATATCCTTGTAAGGGTTTATTGAGATCAACAGAAAGCCACAGTTTGTATAGATCTGAGATGAAGAGTATCTCCTTCTCAATGCTGTAATCAGTGATTCATCGTCTAGGTCTTTTAGCTTGCAAAGATCGCTATCCATGGTCAACTCGTGAAAAAACATTTTTAAGGAATCAAGATTGGCAAAATTTTTGAAACAACTTTTGATTGGGAGGAAAACATAGAAATTTAATGATTTAACCAACTTGAAACAGAAATATGCTATGCCCAATCACAAACATGTCTTATTTGTTATTTGAACTAAAGTATTTTGTTTACGTAATTTTATCAGAAACAAACAAATTTAACCTTGAAGTTAGAAGTTCACAATGACAAAGAAATTAAATATCTTATAAATTATAATGAGAAAACAGCTAGATTAGTAATTTTTACTTATTTTTAATATTGGTTAAACTAACAAGTTTTTCTGTCAAAGTTGTATTGCAACCTTGTAATAGAGCTACACAATCTCAAACTTTATTTTGTGTTATCAAATTATTGATTTAAAAATCCAATCATTATTTTAACATTACTATTTAACTCATTTTTAGCACCACAACACATAAAGCAATAAGGTTTAGAACTATAACCTTGATTGCACTCAGATAATCTAGAGTTTTCAAAGAGGCTGTGCTGGATTTATTTAAAAGTTTTCTAATTAGTCCTATGGAAAAGTTTTCGAACTTCAGAGATCCACTGACAGGAATAAATCCATTTTTAGCACCAACTTACAAAAAACTTACCATAAAAACGGTTATCCTTGCTGCCTTCAGACTGCCTATTTACATTTTATATCTGTTAGGATTTCCTACCATTGGCTTTCTCATAAAAATCAAACTTGAATCAAAGACGAAACCCAAAGGAGTAGTATTTTGTAATTCTGTCACTGAGTTCGACAGGAAAGTCATAGAAAAGGTCTTTGGCATTACCAATTTTGACTATTCTAAATACAAAACATGCGTCTGTTTTCCAGAAAATACATGCACAAATAACAGAGGAATACTGAAGTATGAGAATAAACAAGATTGCGAATATGCAATAGGGCTAAGGTATTCAAATGAATGCATCTATATGTACGGCAACAGGCTTGCTTGGCTCATTAATTTCTTAGGAAATGAAAATTTTGTCAAAATCAACGTTATAAAGGGATCTAATCTAGAGATTGCCACTTGTCTTCCAATGCTAAAGCTTACGAGTGATGATAAAACACAATTCATGTCTTCTCTCTCAGCCTAAGTATTAAAATATTTTTTATTAACAATTTTCATTTTTAATAAAATTTTTCAGGCAGCAAACACAATTTTAGATCAAGTCACAAACAAAGACCAATAATTCAAACTGCCATAATATTTATTAAAGTTGTCCACAGTTGGAAATAACTATTTTTTTGGACGGTTTTCCGCTGTTCGAGCCCAATGCTTCGATCTTCTTAACAATATCAGTTCCCTCAATAACGCTGCCAAAAACAACATGTTTGCCGTTCAGCCAGCTGCAAGGAACAGTTGTAATAAAAAACTGCGAGCCATTCGTATCCTTTCCTGCATTGGCCATGCTCAATAGGAAAGGTTTGTCGTGCACCAGCTTGAAATTCTCATCCTTAAATTTTTCTCCATAAATAGACTTTCCACCAGTTCCATTATGGTTAGTAAAGTCACCGCCTTGCAGCATGAAATTAGGAATAACCCTGTGGAACGTGCAGTCCTTGTATCCAAATCCTTTTTCCATTGTGCACAAAGCCCTGAAGTTTTCAGCCGTTTTGGGGGTAGTGGCATCGTCCAACGAGAAAACTATTCTTCCCAATTCTTGGCCATCGGCCGTAACATCGAAAAAAGTTTTAATAGCCATGGGTAATTTTTCAATTATTTTTAAAAAAGGTAAATAAGAAGAACTTTAAGCAGCCAGAATTTGGACACTGGTCTAACTCAGGTAATTTGTATGGCAAATTTTTATTTATAATTAAAGGTAATCTTAGGAATAAAATAGCCGTTTATGTTTTTCAACTGACTTTCAAGATCAGCAAATTCTTTCTAAAATCAAGATTTCAACAGTCAAAAATAGTAGTCAGTTGCCAGATGAAATTTGATATTTACTTTCTTCATCCAGTACCAATTTTAGTTTTTCAAATAGCAATCCAGCATCAGATTCTACTTCTGGTGTGTTTTGACCACTAATTTTGAGAAGGGTTAGCATGCCGTAAAAATAAAGCTTTAAGAATGCATTTATTACCATTTTAGACTAACCGACTAGTTTTTGACTTTTTTCTTGGTGGTCCTGGCTCCACCAATCTTGTAGTTTTAAAATAGTCGATAACCCAATCATTTTTATTCCTTAGGTGGCAATATTGATATGTCTAGTCTGCCATTAAAATATCTCAGAACAGCCTCCAGATCTTCTGTATTTTCTATCTCAATATTGTCGGTCTCTGCCATCTTAATACTAATTTTGAACTTCTTAAACTTGTCGTAGAAGATCTGGTCGTGGGCACAAGCTGGATAAAAAAACCTGGCAATCTTCTGAATAATCTTAGTTTTTAATTCTTGGTAGTTATTGGAATTGATAATGACAAAAAACTTTAAATTGCCAAATTCAACGTGGGAACTAGCTTCCCAATCTCTCGAAGACCCGGTTGAAATTGACTTGAAAAGCGTCTTAATCTGCTTGATGTCGCTAGTCGAGCATTGGATTTTGATCTTATCTGGAGGGCTTCTCAATATAAGCTTTATAGATTTTTCAGTATATTTGATTTTTGATACTTCCGAATAATCAATATCCTTGCTGGTAGATTCGTCTGCTATGTTTATATGGGTATCAAGGAACAAAACTGTGTAGTTAGAGTATTTTCCTTGAAATTCAAAACTATCTGTTAGTTTTATGATTGCATTGCCTTCCATATTATTTTTTGTTTATTTGATGAAAATATTATCTTTTTCTCTGAAACAATGATTGTTTTGAATATTAAAAATCTGAATGACAACAACATCAACAACAAATATCTGCAAAAATAAAATAGTTATAAAAGACCGCTTTAATAAACTTATTCCTGCCTAAGGCAAAGTTTTTGTTGCTAAAGAGTCTTGAGATCAATATTTACATTTTTAATCATAAGTTTATTAACTGAAATCTAAAGCTAGCAACGAAGATTATCCCAAAAGTTGAGATGTTTTGAGCTTCTCCTGGGAACAGCAATATTTTTGAAAGATGATGAAATTGTCTTCTGTGTAAGGTAAAATGATAAAATTTACAACAACAATTTAAAGATGATAAAGGTTTTTTACTGACAAAATCAGATAAGTTAGCCACTTCAGCACAAATATTTCCCAACTCTGAAACAATTAGGATTTTGAAACACCCAAATTATATAAAACAAAATACAAATATACAAGCAATGGAGAACAATGTCCCTGACAAAAATACTGCTGAAATAATTAATGCAAACACTACAATATTCCTGGTTCTTACCACGCTTTACATCTTTTCTAGAAGCTATACTAGCTCCACAGCCACCTTAGGGTTCCTTAAAGGTAGGTTTAACTCATTCTGTGGCATGCTTCTCAAGGTTGCGATTGTGGCTGCTTTAATCTACAACTTAACGTTTAATTTCCTAAGCACGCAATTCGACATTAACAAAATAGAATTAGAGATTAAGGAAAGACTAAATCATACCCACATAATTGATTTCAAAAACTATTCTCTCGATCTTGTTACTTTAATGATCTACTCTTTGAAAATATCGCAGTTTCTATTTGCATCTTGTATTTTTCTAGGAATATCCTTGCTTGTGCCCGATAGCTCGGACCTGGCCGATACACATGCGTCAGACTCCTCTCTCATCGCATACAATTCATCTATCTCTTCATTCTGCAAGCTTTGGGCCATTTTTAGAGTGCCAATTGTGTTTTATTCAGGATATCTTAATCCTTATCTAAACGAAAGGCTCACACTTTTCTTCATACTAATATTCTCTAACGTTGAACTTACGTTTGCTGCATTGTTTCTGCTGATTATCAAATCAAAGAATAGTGCTGCATCATTCAAGTCCCAGACTGACGTGGGCTTGTTTGCACTGACTGTCATGTCGTACGGCATCATAAGGTATGGAATAAACCTTATGGATTTGCCCTTCCAATTAAGTAGAATGAATCTCAATATAATCACATCAGTTCAATCTGCACTGATGATTTCGATCTATTTGTTCCTAACTGAAATAATATTTCCAAAGGCCATAGCCAAGGTTCAAGAAACAAGCATTCCTCCCGAAAGCAGGCATCTGACTAAATTTACAAACGATGTTCAGCTTATGGACTCACTGGTCGTCTTTGAGGATTTAAAAAAATAATAAATCATAATAAATTTTTAGTCGATGTTTAAACTTCAGTGTAAACTCAGTTTTATTCTATTAATTGGTGTCGTTAAATGTGATCCCTAAATGTAAAAAATTTTCATTATTAGACCGTAGTCCGTTGTAAACAGAAAATGATCGGCAAATGTTTTTATATTGGGTATATAACTTCTCTGGAACGGATCAAAACTATTTTCATTGTCCAAAAAGTGCACGACATTATCGCTCTTAAATATTTGAAACACTTCTTTTGATCTCTTGCTTGTCCTGTAGTTTTTAAAACAGCGAAAAACTCCATTGTATCCAGCTAAAAAGTAGGTTGTAAAAACATTCAAATTGGCTTTGTCGATGAAAACTGCTGATGCATTTTCTGAATCTTCTGTGGCTATCAGCATGTTGTCAAGAAACTCTATTTTTCTGAATCTTTGTTTGAGGTGCAACTCTGTGATTTTTTGAAAATCAAAACTTAGCGTGTAAATTTTTCCTGTGACACTCAAAAGATAAATCTTTCCTGTTCCCACAGCCAAGCCTACAACAAGCTCTTCAAAGTTAATCTTCTTGTTTGATGAACTAAAAATAGTGGTGCCGTTTGTAAAGATTATTTCATTGTCTCGAGCATCAAAAGCAACAATTTTTTCTGGACCAAGATATTTGAAATCAGGTTTGTTTTCATCCAAATCAGCAAATTCAATCAAATTTCCATTCCCAAACAAGACAACCAAAGAATTTTCAACAATCTTCAGACTCACAACATCTCCAAAGTTAAAATCCATTTTTTTGATTACTCTCAAGTTTTGGTCGAGAATCACAATTTTGGAAGGGCCTTGCCTGACTTCAAAAATATCAAATGGCCCAAGTGACGTTTTCAAGCCCAGAACAGTCATTTTGCAATTCGCATCCATACAGCTAATGAAAGAATGTAAATTCAGGCCGATAAAAATTTCAGTTTTGAAAAAATCCGAAATATTAATTTTTTTGTTGTGATAAATGCCAATGTCTCCTTTGCCAATGCTTTTTCTAGTGATGTCTGTGCTAGAAAACACTCTGTTTAATACAGGATAAGAGTATTTTATGAGCCTGAAAGGTGATATTTTTGATTTTTCAGGTGCTAACAAGTCTCTATAATATTCTTCAGATAAACGATTCAAACTCTTCAACATACTTCTCGAGTATTCAACCTTGTCAACAGAACTTTCTTTTTTCTTGATTTTTTCTTCGTCATCATCAATCTTCTCTTCCTTATTTTCATTCGCACTTTCAACTAATATGCTTGATGTTTTGTTGTAGCTGTTTACATCCTCTGTAGGCATTGTGACTCTATCTTTTGTATCTTTTGGAGAAACAGCTTTATGTGCGTAATTGTCATCTACTTCGTCAGAATTTTCTAGAACTTGGTAATCTTTACACTTTCTACCCATTTAATGGGCCAATTTTATTTGTTATTTTACGTTCTCTACACGCCAATACAGCTTTTAAATTGGCAAATTTTCATTTTTAATTTGGAACTTTACAATTATTCTGTGCAGCCCGGTAGTGATGTAATTGACACAATAATACGTGAATTTTAATTAAGTACAAAATTGATGGATAATAATTGATAGATTTATTTACTATTGAGCATGTTTACAATTATCTCTAGATTGCTTTTTGTTCTTCTTTTCCATTTGATTTCTAGATTTTCTATCAATCCCGTCATAAGCTATGAATTTAATAAAAGCATAGCTCTAACGTTGCCAACAGATTGAATCCTGCTTTGCTTTTAGTTGTGTTGTATATAACACTCCAAAGATGACTGATTGTGAGTTCAAATGCAATTAAGGTAAATTATGTTTTTATTCAGTGAAATTCGAACCCTCGAATGTACAACGAGATTAGTATTTTTGCCTCCCTGATATTGCTAACGGTCTTTTTAACAGTACTAGTTTGGAACAAAACACAAAAAAATGGCTGTATCAAGGCCATGATCGACTTGCAAATATTTGCTATTGAGATTGCAAAGGTGATAAAAAGCAAAAAATTACATACGAACACGTGCAAATATTGTTTGTTCCTTAACACTGTGCCTTTGGTTTTGCATTCTGATTTCAAAAAAATCAGAAAGACCAAATTTTTCAGAAGAAAAATTTTTGACATTCGAAAAATTCATACTCCTAATTATAACTTGTATGGATACTGTGTCGTTCTGGCTAAGTATTATGAGTCGATAAGAAGAGAAATGTCCAAGACATCGTTTATTGACTCTCTAAACATGAGGTTTCAGGGCTGTTTTCCTGCATTTCAGTTAGCCGAAATAATTATGAATTCCAGGCACATTTTGTTGGGTAAAAGACATATTGGGAATTGCTCTTTTGCTGAGGTATACTACCTTACAAATTTTGTTGGCTTAATGATGTTGTATTACGTCAGTCTGGAGGATGCTGAAAATGATGTGAGCTACAATCTTGAGGATTTCTGCAATCTTCTAAAGCAAGACACAAACTTCAATTTTTTGCATCTAGGCCTTTTTTAGCACAGCTGATTTATCACACAGAAACTTGTTTATTGTTTGTTTCTTGATAAGTAAAATTCTTTTGCCTTGTATTTTAGAAATTTCTTTACTTGCTGGAATCAATAAAAAATTTTTGAAAATTTTAGCACAGAAAAAACTTTAATTTAGATAGGTGTAATCTAAATACAACAAGTATTTAAGGTATTTCAGATTGTAAAATGCTTTTGCTGGGTTCAGCCTCTTCAAAATAACAAAATTGTTTGAAATTATATGTCATTGCAAGCCTTGGATTCTCAATAAATAGAAAGTATAGTGAATACAAATCCATAAATCTAACGACTTCCCAAAGGTCGGCCTGATTTAAGTCTTTTGCAGTTTCGTTCTTTATAAAGACTGATTGGAAGTGTGTCATAATCTCATGAAGCTTATCTCTTGGACATACTCCAGGTATGTTCAGGAATGCGTGCTCTGTAAGGTAAATAAAGGTTTCTTGTATTATCTCTTGTCTTATTTGTTCATAGTTAGTAGTGAGAATGGAGCAAAAGCCATACATTTTTTTAGATGGTATGACTGTATTCTCGATGTTTTTGATCCATTTCCTGAAAAACTCAGTTTCATAAATAGCTAAGAAATCTGTGTGATTGTATAGTTTTATCATATCGTTCTCTCCCTTAGGCTGAATTTTCAGAGTGTTCAGATTTTCTTTATTTTCCAGTGCATCCAGCAAATCACTGGAGAACTTTTTAAGATTGTTCTGGGGTTTTTTCAATTTGTAATACTTTGGCAAGAGAAAACACATTGCTGCGATGCTAATAAGTGCAAAGATGGCAAATAACAATTTAGGGTCTGTTCCTTTATCCATAAAAGGGTCATAATTATTTTTCTTATATTTTCTCCTTAAAAATCAGGGGTTATTTTGTCCAATAAAAATTTTATTTTAAACTCGGTATTTATAAGTCTTTGATCCAGAAGTGGATATGTAATTTTGCAAGACGAAGAATAATGCCATCAAAAAACTCAAATCTTACAGATTAGCCTATTACAATAATCGATCACATTCACCTTTACAAAGAAATAATCAGGAACATTTTTTTAAATATAATTTTTTAGATCTGCCATGAAACTATTGTTCTGTAAATTACATTTTGATCAGTTCTCTAAGCAATTTTGTTATTTTAGATCTGTTATAAAACTATTGTTTTGTAAACTTCATCCCGATTCTTTCAGAGTTGAGAAGACGGACCTGATTAATTTCTCAAAATATACTAAAACAAGTGTCATTATTCTTTGAATAATGTTTTGTGAACAGACTTATGCCTTTTAAATTGAATTTCTAAATTTTTATTGTGTTCTGATTCTTCTAAATTAAATCTTTTAAACATATTAATTTCGAATTCTTTTGTTGCAATATTTATTTATTTTTAAAAATTTTGTTAAATGTTGATAAAATAAAACAATGCAAAAATTATTTGCACACGAGCATTTAATTCCATAGCCAATAGTTTATTAGCAGTTATAACACGCATTCTGATGGCAAACCTCTGTGTAACTTTTATATTAAGACTGTATTTGTGATTTCTTAATTTACCATTTGATTTTTTATTTATTAAAATTCTTTTAAGTTTACCCTCAAATGACAATGACAAAAAGAGTTTCTTCTAAAAAGACTACAACATTGGGCATCAACAAAATACCAGACAGCACCACTGTTTTTGATATTGCCAAGGCCTTTATTAAGTATGCTTCCAATATTACTGAGATTAAAATAGTAAGTGTCCGATCCGAATATAGGAATGCGCTTGTTTCTTTTGACAGTGTGGAGGCTTGCGAGAATGCAAAGGAAATTAGCATTGTTAGGCTAAACAACGAGGATCTTCCTTTGTACTTTGCACACAGCAGCTCTGGCCCGGATATGAATATCTCAGCGTCAGAGAATAAAGTATATGTAAAATATCCTATTGAAGAGAGCTTTGAGGAAATGTCTCAGTTGTTTTCAGGACTGTCTATCAACAGGCCAGAGAATGCAAGGAACTATTTCTTTGCAACTTGCAACGATATGGAAGAGCAGTGCAAAATTATTAAGAATTTTAACAACAAGAAAGTTCAAGGCGGTATTTTAAGTGTCAAAGTTGCCATTGACAGAGTCAGAAGAAGAGTGCCTATTCGCTCATTTAATGAATAATTTACTTCGTATTGTTGTAAGGTTTAGTTTGTGTGTTAAAATTTGTTTATTTGGGAGATAAAATGTAATATTAGATTTTATTTTGTAGCAAATTTTGAGGCTTTTTTCGAGAAGTAACTCATATCAGCAGTTAAGGGTTATTTATTAATAATATGTATAGTTGGCTTTCTGGTAATAACATTGGCTTATTCTCAACTGAAAAAGTAAAATCTTGTCAAATAAATCTAATCTATTATAAAGTTAATCTAATTGTAAATTTTATTATAAGTCTTAACATAAATCTGTTACAAAATTAAACAGAAATCTTAGCATAATCTGATATTTTAGATCTGAGAATCAAAATTGTTGTGTATTTAAATTTTTGATTTACTTTCCCCATGGCTCGAGCATTTAAAATTGGGCTTGTTTTGCGGAGCAAGACAAAAAAAGAAGTAAAATTGCCAGAAACTGCCCAAGTCAATGTTTTAAACAACATTTTCTGCATTGACTCCAAAAAAGAGTATTTGTACCAAGTCTCTGATGAGTTGAGCCCTGGGATGTTGGTTTTTACTGTTTCTCCATTGAATAAAATAAAAAAAATAGACTATAAATCAGAAATTCTAGATATGACCGTTTCGAGGAACTCATTGGTGCTTTTGAACAACACAGCACTCACCATCTTCTCAAAGTCCAATTTCAATGTCTTCTCCGATGATTTTAAAAATTCAAAACTTTGCCAGATTTTTCAGCTAGATGCTCTTGACTTCTTTGTTGGAGTCCAGAGCCGAAGGGAGCTGCAGATATTTGACTGCAACTTGAAAAGAATAGAAAAAATAAAATGTCAGTGTTCTTTTTCTGCAAGAGATGTTTTACTTATAGCTGACATGAATATTCTGAAGGTATATGTAGCAAGCTCTGCACAGAATGCTGCTAGCATATCCACTAGGATGCCTATTGAGATATCTCTTCCAGATTACATAACATGTATTCTGACAGATGTTTTATTTTCCAAAATATATTGTGCCACACAGGACAATAGGATATACGTCATAGATCTTAGTGGGAAACCAAGATCTTCTTTAGATTATCACAATTTGCCAGTTTTACAGATGAAAATGAGTTTTTGTGGCAAATTTTTATATTCTTCTGACGGCAAAAGAATATGTGTTTGGAATGTTAAGAATGAAGTTGTTGTTGGATTTGTGGATGTTGAAGAAGGAATTGATCAAATGGATCTTATTTTGACAGATGATAGGGAGTACAGCCCAGATAATTTGCTTATCTAAGTAATGCCACAATTCAAGTGCAATTTTATATTTAAATTTTATATGAAAATTTTTGGTTCTGCTTGCTGGATAGCTAAGGGCCATAAAAGCCAAATGCATTCAGTTTTATATCATCGCTGGCAACCAAACTTCTTATTAAATAAGGTTTTATTGATCCTGAAAATTCTAATCTCTTTCTACATCACAAATTCCGGCCAATGCCGAAAGGAATTAATTTTATTCTGCTTGCATAAACAAATACAAATTATCAATCTATTATTTTGTTTCTATGTTTGTTTTCAGAGTATATTCACCCTAATGAGACCTTACAAAACAATGCTGCGTTTTTTCAGGTTCAAGCCCCACACAGCAATTTTGGGAGTTTCACTCTTTCTAGGCATGACCAATGGCTTTCCAGTGAAAATAGCATCCTTAGAAGATCAGACCAAGATGCAGGAGTGCAATGCTATCAGTGAATATAGAAATGGTGTTTCAATACTAAGTCAATGCTTAAAAGTCAGCAATTCTGATCTATTGTTTGAAAATTTTATTCTCTTTAAGACTTTGTTTGCAATCGATTCAAACATTTTTGAGGCTTTTGAACACAGGGGACTCCTCGCTTTTGCAGAAGCGCCAGAAGAGAAATTGAAACAGCAGGAATTTGTAGAATCTATAGAAAAGGCTATAGACTATAACAAAGACACAAAAAACATCAGCTTCGATAGGTCAGAGAAAAATTTGTCTTTTTTTCTCAGCTCCAAGGTATTGTCAAATTATCGCAATATTTTTATAATATTGTTCAATGAAATATTAAAGTCTAAAATAGCAGATTCTCCGCCAATATTTATACTTTATAGAAATTTGAACAAGTTTATAAGCACTATTGAGGCAGTTCCGGAGTCTGCCGAAAAACTGGATGCTGCAAGGCACCGTGTTTTGGTAAAAGAGGCTAGAGATTTCAAGCAACATTTTGAATCAATATTCCTTAGTCTAGATCAATATGTAGAAAATGAATATTTTGATCTTATTTTTAGATCATATAATATGTACAAAATTCTCTGCTCGCTCATGGAGTTCTACTGTGACTTTCTAAACCCCAACTTAGACTTTAAAGATATTAGTGAAGCTAAAAGAGCCTTGAACAACTGTTGCAATTTCTATTACCATCGAATTCTGTGGAATCTCAAGATTAAATTCTCACTTGAAGATGTTCACTATTGTATAAATGTGGGAATAAAGAAATACATTGTTGGATCATCCATCTTTGCAACATACGTGCTAAAAACAATTAAATTTCTGAAAGAATACTTGTATGAGGTTGTTTTCCTGAAGTCAAAGTACAATGAAAACCTGACCCACAATACTTCCGAGGAAGCACAATAACATTTTCTGATACAAAAATTAAATGCATATCTCTTGCAAATCTATGCTTTGTCTTTAACTAATGCTTAAGCTTATTAACATGTTTTTTGCCTAGTTGATTAATTTATTTTGCTTATAAAATTTTAGTAAAAAATTTGATCAGTGATTAATAAAACAACCAAATTTTATGTTCAATCTATGAAATAATATTTCATAAGCAAAATTAATTTTAAATTCTTTTTGATCACAGAGACGTTTCCAAACTGTTTCTAAGTTCAATACAATCATCATTTCAAGTTTCTTTAACAGGGCCTAAGACCCAGAAACAAACACTTTTCTTGCAGAAACAAAAGATGTTCTAAACTAGTTAAAAGACAGCAAAGTAGTTTATTGAAGTGGCAAAGAATCTTACAATTAATGCTCAGAGTAGTCTAAGCTTTCAATTATTTCCGCAATAACAGCAAGTATGGTGACAACAATAAAAGAATACACTATAATCTTAATTACTGCGAATAGTCCCATTACAAAGTAGTACAAGACACCACACGGATGTTCCTCCTTTGGAGCTTCATCACAGTAGCCCACTGGTCTTTGGGCATTTACGAGTTCTCGGGCCAAAATACTGTTTGACCTAGCCTCAATATTGTGCAATGTAGAATTTATGTCATTTTTTAAGGACGAAATATCCTGTTTCAAGCAGGATATTTCATTCACAATGATTTGCATCTCTGATGAGTGTGATGGAGGAGTTGATGGATGGACCGCCGCACTGCAGTACCTCTGATATTGGTAATCTGGATGGTAGTATCCATTAGTTTTGAATGGCTCATTGTTGTTTGGAAATCCATTTAGCATTTAGGGCTTTCTATTGTTTTTTTTTAATTAATTAATAAATTAAAATTTACAAAGGATAAGAGATGCATAATTTTCAGATTTTTCTTGTTTATTTTTCTTTTTATTTATCTTGTCAATCTTTCTATTTGTCTTTTTTCTACCATTCAAACCTATGTAAAAATGATTCAAATTGTTATTTTAATCACTAATTTAAAATAGCCACGACCCAACCTTAAATCACAGGCATATAATAAAGTTTTTCTTAATCATTAATAATTGTGTTTTACTTAATTGTAAAGATAAAATTATTAAATGGGAGTGATTATTGTTCAAAGGCACAATCTTAAAATTGTAAAAATTATCAGGATTTGTAAAAACAGAAAAAAAGATTAAGGATAAGCTTTAATTGCCGATCATAAACTTCTCTAGCAGACTGAATAGCCAGATAATGCCAAACACGCCCAGCAGAGATGAAATAATAACCAGCATGGAGGCTGCAATGATAAACTTAGTGAATACATTTACACTAGGAAATATCCCAGTGTTCTTTGATTCTTCTGGAGCTTTTCCATTGATCACTTTTTGCTGATTTCCGTTATCTTGGCTTACCTTTGGCTTGCTTACAGCATCTTCTGGATTTGCTGTTGTTGGTTTTTGGTCTGTATCCTCAAGACTTTTATTCAGTTCTGTGTCATTGTCTGCAGGCACTGCAGTTTTACTAGGCACACTAAAATTTCCAGTTTCTAATTGTTGAAAGACCGCATCGCTATTATCAAGCAAATGAATTGCCAGATTAGAGGCCAGATCAGACAAAATATAGTCAGCTGGAGCATTTGTAGGGGGCTTGGAAGATGAAAAAGGTATTTTAAATCTGCCTAACAAAGGAATTTTTGACCAATTATTTGTAAAAATATTTCCTTCAAAAACTTCAGCTTGCTTAGTATGTAAGATTTGAAGATTGATCAAAAATGTATTCATGGATACTATTGCTTCAAAGGCAGATGAAATATAATAAGTAACTTTAGAATTCACTGCTAAAAATTCCTTGATTTTCTCATCATCTATTGCATATAGATTTTTATATTCAGCAGCATATTTTCGGAAGCTTTCCCTGAATTGATCGTTGATTTTGGACAAATCAGAGAAAAACTCTCTAAACTCTGGGGTTTCAAATATCTTTTCGGTAATTTCTCCATCATGCTTTTCGACAAACTCGTACATTAGCTTAGCCTTAAGATTTATTTGGCCAATAGAGTTTCTGATGGCCTTTTCATTCGAAACAAGTGAATGTTCAATTTGATCAAGAATTAATCGATTTGTTACTCCATTTTTGACTTTTCTTAGATCGCGACGAGACTCATAAAGTAAGCAAAAAAGCTCCTCTTTTACGTCAGAATAAGGAAATCTTGTATCATCAGACCTATCGAACAGCTGCTTTTTTTTTCCTTGGTCGATTACTGAATTCAAAAACCTTGAATCAGGCTGATCATTTCGAAAAAGACAAGCAATTATTCCTGAATTATAAAGCTTATTATATAAATCTCCAACATACTGAACTGGTATCTGTGGTATAAAAAAAACTTCTTTATCCCTGGGACAAGTCTTTATAAAGGTATTTATGAGATTAATCTTCTCTTCAAAAGTAAGATCCTTGCGCTCATTCAACTTTGACAGTGCCCTGTTAAAGCATTTCCTATTTTGAAAATAAGAAGCTTCAAATTCAGCATCCTCCACTGATATGTCTGACTCCTGTTTTATTTTTAGGAATGGCCCACCATCCGCTGGTGCTTTCTTTTCCACAGCCTGGCTTGATTCATCTTTGCTTGGAATCTCTGATGATAAAGTTGTGCAATATAACATTGCTAGATGGTACAGTAAAACATTAGTTGCTCTCATGGGGTAGCAATATATTTTTTTTTCCTTTAAAAAAATTTTTAAATTCAATATTTTAGTAGCCAATCAGAAAAAAGGAAAAATACAAAATAAAGTTTACGGAGTATAATCTACACTACTCACAGAGAATCTCATTTTAACGAGCAGAAAAGATAGTTGTTGGGATTCAGCTCTTGCTAGCATTGTAGAAGCTTGTAGTCCCTATTTTTTGAGTAAACAAAAGTGTTAATGCAAAATACAAATTATTTTTAGAAGTAAAAATTTTCAAAAATTATGTTATATTTTAAACAAATTTATTTGCTATTTTCTTCTTCTAATAAAATTCTAAAAACAGAATCTCCGCTTCCATTTTTTAATTGCTTTGAGAGCATTCTTTCTTTTAGGCTTAAGCAGCTTCTGGCTGTACAAAGCTCTGCTCAAAACATCAAAAATCTCATTGACCTTTTCTCCTGTCTTGGCACTGGCCAAGAAATACTTGAACTTGTTATCCTCTGCAAGCTTCCTCAACTCTTCTGTTTCCTCACCAAGAGCATCAGTCTCGGCACAATCTATTTTGTTCCCAACGAGGATCGTGAAGCTTGGATTCAAAATAGTCTTTAGCTCTGTGATGAGATGCTTCATCTCCGAGAACGACCGTTTAACATTGACATCGTAGACAAATATAAAGCCATCTGCATCCCTATAGAGCTGGGAGACTATAGATCTGAACTTCTCTTGTCCTGCTGTATCCCATATTTGTAGATGCACAGGATTCCCATCTATGATTACCTCCTTGAAATCATTGCTTATAGCTATTGTATTTGCCATTGCTTCTCTGAACTCATCCTTCAGATACCTCAGAAACAAACTAGACTTGCCCACGTTTGTATCTCCCAAAATGATTATTTTATAGGCTGGAGGAACTTCTCTCAAAAGCTCTATGTTTCGATCCATGTGGGCTAAATTTTGGAATGTTTAAAGCTGATTCGTTCTAAGAGAAATGCCTCGAAATACTCAAAATACTTATACTGGTAAAAATGGAGTTTGCACGCTCATTGAAGAGTAAAACTTGTGAAAATAAATAATTAAAGGATAAACTTTACTTTATAATGATGATCTTATTGAAAAAAGCTAGTAAAATTTTACCAGACTACTTGATATGCTAATGCATAAACAATGTTGCTATTTAATCAATAAATACTCATTTAGAAATTGAGTTGATAAATACATAAAATACTATGATATAAGTTATGAAGACTGTTTAAGGTATAATTATATACTAGATCAGATCAGTCAATAACCACTTTAAGGTGTATTTAAAATCATTCTAAAGATTATTTTTATGTTTCTATTTATGCAAAACAGTACGATTTTTCTGTTCTGAGAATTATAGCATAGTTTTATTCCAATTTTTAAATTATGGATTAGACACCTATTTTATTGCAAATTTATGAATGTCTAAGATTTATTTTGATTTCCTTAATTTTACTTTTTAGATCTATAAAATCGAATGCAGTAATTTCAAAGAATAATCATTTTTATTTTTAACTTTCCAGCAGCTTTGCCACTTTAAAATTGGAGAATGCCAATCGTCTAGAAATACCTTCATCTTCTTTCTTTAAGACTGGGATAAGTTTCTCTTAAGAACCAACGATCTATTTAATGAAATAGTCAGAATAGTCATACACGTGACTGATAAAACATAAATTAATGATTCCAAACAAGCACAGAACACATTTAAAATGGCTTTGCAACGAATCGAAATCCAAGAGGGATCTTCATTATCCTCTTCATCCTTTTGCTTGGCCAAAAAATCGGTCCTGAAATCAAACGTTTTTTCCTTGGGCTCATAGTAAAATTTAGAAATGTCCACTTGTTTTATGCAAAAGTCCTTGCTTAAGAGCTGCTCAAAGTCTAGGAAAACAGCCAGCAAATCCTGGTTTCTGCAAATAATGTAGTCCTCAAAGAAAGGTCTGCAAAGAAGACATTTAAATTGCCAGGCAATAATAAGAGGATAGTCTGGCTTCTCATTTAAAGAAACAAAACTGGATGCTATCGGATAGAGCCAATTATTTAGGACAATGCAGTACACCTTAGTATTGTCTTCATTGACCAAGAAGTACTCGTTCAATGTTATTTTGTTATTTCCTGGGCCATTCTCTTTTAATTCATCCAAATTACACTCTTTTTTATGCTTATCTTCTTTCTTGTAAGCTGAGTTTCCTATTTCATTTTCTGTTATTGCTATTATCCCCTTTTCCTCATCATTTCGGTAATAGCCTTGATCGCTCACAAGGCTCTTTCTTTTTTCCTCTAACTCATAAAGCTTATTTATTGCGATATTCTTTAGTTTCACTCTAGGACTGATCAAAGGCTTTAGGAGAGCAATCTTTTTCTCCAGATCACTCTTAGATTTAGGACAGATTTCATACAGAGCCTCCTTTATGTAAGGAGATGATATCTGAAGGACATTCTCTTTGAAACTACATGCTCCACAGTCAAAACTGGGTGCACCGAAAATACCTGGTGTTTCAAACTGACAGCATGTTTTGTAGGGTTCTGTAAAGCCAAAGCCAGGAATAGAATTGCGGATGTTGAGGATAAAATTAAATTTGCAGCAAAACCAGGAGGATATTCTGAACAATGAGAAGAGCATTTAGCGGGGTAACAGTGTTGCTCCTTAACATTTTAAAAATAAAATGTATTTTATGATTGGTCGAAGATAATCCAATAGTAAAAAATGATAGAAAAAAGATGAAAAAACTGTAAATAATGTTCAGAACTCTAAAATGGCTTTTTATCACTCGAATCAATAAAAAAAGTCATAATTTTATTGTTCTTTATTAATCAGGCTTAATACATCAGATCTAAAAACATTATATTTTGGCATTAGTTACAGGTAAAATACATTGGTCTTTGCAAATAATGAGAATGCAAGCCTAATTAAGATGTTGCATCAGAGATGTTTGGCTTATGCCGTTGATCAAAAACAATATTAGAAAAACGAAAATGAATTTAAAAAAGATTATAAAAAACGAATGAAAATTTCACAATAAAAAACAAGAATAAAAAATATGAAACTTTTACATCAAAAAACAAGAATAAAATATGAAAATAACAAATGCATAAAATATGAAAATTTTACAATAAAATACAACAAGTTGAAATAAATTTGATTTAATCTTTAAAATCGAAATCATCAGTCAATGGATTGATGATGCTATCAAAGCTCCTGGCTATGTTCTGTAGATTCTCTAACTCCTGAGAATTGAGTATATGCAATGCCACTCCCTTTCTCCCGTATCTGCCAGATCTTCCAACACGATGAATGTAGTCGTTCTTGTCATCCAAGGAAGGAACATCCAGGCATACAACCATCGACAGAGACTGTACGTCTATTCCTCGTTTGCACAGACCAGAGGAAACCAATATCCTAGTCTTTCCCGCCTTGAAATCTTCCAGCACCTTGGTTCGTTGCTTCTGGTCCAAGTCTGACGTAATCAGCTCGCAAGGATATTCGTTCTCATTCAAAGTTTTATGCACAAGGGATGCATGAGTCTTCTTATTTATAAACACAAGGATCTGGGCAAGTGTGTGGTTCTTGAAAATGTCCATAAGCGTGAGAACCTTCAGCACTACCTCCTTGTCTTTCGCCAGCAGAGATCCTCCTACAGCCCTTGATGGGCCTATGTCAACATACACCTGCTTGATTCCTTTCAGTGTTTGGTCCTCATGCAGCAGGTCAATCTCAACTGGATTTTTAATGATGTTCTTGATTACATCAAAGTCTTGCTCAGAATAAGTGGCTGAGAACAGAAGAGACTGCATATTTTCAGAGGATATCTTCTGATATATCTCCTTCACCTGCTCCTGGAAGCCCTCCTTCAGCATCTCATCAGCCTCATCCAGCACAAATGTCTTAATATCGTCAACCTTGAAGTATCCCCTCTCAATCATGTGGTTGATTCTTCCAGGCGTTCCAACTACAACCTGTGGGTTCTTGCTCAGTGCTTCAATGTCCGGGTGAATCGGTGTTGCTCCAACTAGCAAGCATGCAGATATTCCCATGTGCTTTCCTATCTTCTCAAAAACTTTCACAATCTGTAAAGCTATTTCTCTGGTAGAGACAAGTACCAAACACTGGGGAGTTTGCAGGTTCTCGTCCATCCTCTGCAGTGCTCCTATCACAAAAGCACCCGTCTTCCCTGTTCCAGACTGGGCCTGTGCCCGCATGTCTCGGCCTTGTGCTATGTGTGGGACTGCCTTCTTCTGTATAAAGGATGGGGTGTCAAATCCCATGTCAAATATTCCTCTGACTAAGTTGGTCTTCAAATTCAGTGCATCCCATTTGTGGTTGGGGCCCTCTTCTTTGTCTTCTTCTATTTTAAGTTTGTTCGACTCATCGAAATTTTCTAAAATTATTTTTCTTGGTGTGGTTGTTGCCATGTGGGGTGAAAAATTTTAAAAATTAATATAAAAAGAAAGCAGATTAGGATTATTGCAGTTCTACAGGACAGAATTAGTTATAGTATAAACTAGTCAATATTAAGTATAATAGAATATATTTTAGTATAAACAAACACCCTTAACTTACAAATAAGCTATTATAAAAAAAGTATTTATCCATAAATTCAAATGATCGATAATTAAAAGTAAAATTATGTAATAAAATGAAAAGCTTACTTTGATAATTGTTAAAGTAAACATAAAAAGCAGCTAATTTGCAAGTTGAGAGCGTTTGTTTATACTAATGTATATTTCACTCAAAATAACCTATAAAATGTAAAAATCACTAAAAATTAGTAAAAAATTTTAGAATAAATGAGACTTTAATCACTTGCATAAATGAATGCAAAGACATACAGAGACTTTCTTTTTATTGCAATGAAAAGCAAGTATATAATATATATTACAACAATTATGAACAACTTTGTTAGTTGCTTGCATACACACCATCAATGAATCTTTTGGATCAGTATCCTGGTATATTTCTCGTCATAGCCAGAAATGGTTTGCTTGTCCCTGAAAAATGATATTAAATCTTTAAATTTATAAGAAAGCACTACCTCCCCCAAAATTTCACCAAGAATCTCCAAATTCTCTACAAAAATCTGCAAGTCTTTCTTGCTTTTGGCGTGTATCGAGTAAATGTTCATAACACAATAGAAAATCAGCACATCCTCAAAGTCCTCGTGGAACTCCTCAAAAACACTCCTGGCGTTTTTTGAAACCACAAAAAGAATGTCAATCATTTTTCTCATGTAAAAAGTATAATTTCCCTGGCGATAGAAAAGATCAAAATAGTAGAAAAAATCAAGAAATGCCTGATTTTTTAAGGACTGGAAAAAGAGCTGGCTTAAAAATGTTGTTTCAGCTGACTGAATGCATTTGCCTAGGTCATCCGTGACAGATATAATTGCAGAGGCCTTTATGTATTTCATAGGCTTTATAAATAAATCATCTTTGTCAATGCGATTCTTTAGAAGCATATCCTTAAAATCTTCCTTAGAAACAACATAGGCAGACAAATCCTTGATTTTGTCCTGGACTGTAAAAACCTCTTCATTCTTTTTGAAGTCTTTCATTAGACTCTCTTCTCTTCTTTTGATATCTGCCTCATTTGTATCATTTCCCTCTGTTCTTTTCTTAGTCCCATATTTAAATGACTTTGGCAGCAGTCCAACCCTGTTTCTTTTTTCACCTTCTTTGTTTCTCTTGCTAGTATCTTTTTTATCTTCACTTTTGCTATTGTCTGCTATCGCCTCTTTAGACTCAATCTTATTTTCGTCAAAATCAGTAATAACATTTCCAGCTCTTAGTTTAGGCGGCTCGCTTCTTTTTGAGTCCATAACAGATAAAAGTGTTTTTATTGCCTCTTTTCTCACAAAAATACTCCTAAACATCTCGTCATAGTCCTCCATAAACACATAAAACATTTTCTTCTTGATGTATCCTTTTAATATTCTTTCCTCTTCAATCGATCGGCAATCTTTCACAATTTTTAATATTTCGCTTGACAGCAAAGGAACTCCCAAGCTGGGATCGATCCTGAATCTGAATTCGTTCATGAAAATTTCGTCAATTTTGCAAAAGCTTTTCTCTATTGCTGCTGTTGACAGGTAGTTACTTTCTGCATACTTTCTCAAAAATGTCCTTATTTCGGGTTCTTTGATCTCTTTCATAAAAATATTTGTGGTTTGATCATTCGGACTAATGAAAATTGAGAATTTTTCTTTTTTGATATTCCTAAAGCAGGATTTATTTTCAAATCTTTCGACTATAGGATGATCTCCATAGATAGCAGAATAGTCAATCTCAAAGCTCTGCAGATCAATCTCCACTGTTTTGTTCTCTAGATTCTGTTCGAATCTTAGAGCGTTTGCAGCCGTATTAGAGTACAACTCTATGAAATTGATAATGTTTTTCTTGATCATCTCCATCGGTTCATCAATGCTCATAATAAACAGCTTTTTCTCACTTTTCTTCCCAAAAAAGTCTGTTCCCTGGGCAGTCTCAAATGTTTGCCCCGACTTTTCAACTATAACTCTTGTATTTTCTAAGATTGAAGAAACTTTGTCACAGATCTTTTTACACAGCTGGTTCAGCCTAAAATGCTGGCCGTAGTCCTCATCGTTCTTGCTTATGGAATTAGAATCCTCTATTATCACGCATTCTATCTCGTAGAACACACCTTGCTCGAAGTTTGCCCTGCAAAATTTATCAAACTCTTCAAATGATCCCAACGTGACTATTCCCTGGAAAAAATAAAGATTTTCAATCTTATTTTTGAAAATGAAATCAAAAATCTTTTTATAGAATTTTCTATTGATCTCCAAATAGCATGATTTTATGAGCTTAGAATACTCGTAAACACCATCAATCTCCAAGAGGTCTTTGTCGCCTGAGAGGCTTATGCACTGGCTTATTATTCCAGCCTTCTTCATTAGATTTTCATCGTCATAGCTGCTTCTTTTAGCATCCCCGTCTGCAAAACTACTTCTATTACTGCACTGGTAGATGCTGAATGTATTTCGCAGCTCTACTATTTTCTCGCATATTCCATACACCCGCTTCAGCTCGTCAATCTCGTTTTTCTCTGAGCTGATTCCTTGGAGTTTTGTGTTTTTGATTTCTGAAATATTGTCTAAGATGCTGTCAAAGCCTTTTATTATTTCTGTATTTTTATCACGAAATGAGGCAAATGCATTGAAAGATTCAGAAAACCCAGACGGGTTAGATTCAATGATCTTATTTAGAACATTTTCTATGCGATTGCTCATTTCGATGAAATCTTTGTTTAAAATTGAATTAGAATTTAATTTCAAGGCAAGATGCAAAGGATTAAAGTTTTCGGCAAAAACAGCATCCCAATCGACCTGGAGCTCTTTTAGTATATCTTTGCATGATGCCAGCGTGCTGTCGTAATTGCTTCCTATCGTGCTTGTAGCCTGTGCTATGTCTTCCTTGGGGTCTCCGATCTTATTCACCATTGGGACTTTATGCGTAGTTTTGTTTATAAACATAAATTAAAATGAATAACAATTATAAAGCATTAGAACCAGAGATTTAATAAATGTATTAGAAACAAGGCTCATGTTTAAATGTCTCAAGTGGTAATCTCCTGTTCATTCAGAATTATTTTTGTTTCTTTTTAAAATAATGTGTAAATTTTATGCATTAAATTTGAAGAAGACAAAATTATTTGTTTCCCTAAATAATGTGAATGATGGCTGTCCTTATGGAAAGCACTCTTGAAGCCAAAAAACTAAAAATTTTAAAGAGACTGCAAGCAACAATAGAGTCAGCCAACAGTATAATTTATGAAATAAATCAAGATTTGGAAGGCATCATCAATGAAAATCAGCTACTGGAAAGAATGTCAGATGTGTACAATCTGTGGGTCTCGAAAGAATAGAATTGAGAGGAGTAAAATATGCACTATTTTGTTTTTGACAACGTTAGCTGTAGCCAGGTTTTGTGTCTTTAAAAATAAAAAATGTTTAAAATATCCGTTTATGCCTATGATTGTAATTAATTGCATTAAAATCTAAACAAAAGAAGTTTGTTGATCAGCAAGCACTGCGCCTTTTGATTATTTTTGTTTGAGAAAGGGAGAAGAGCCTTATTTACTTCAAAGGTTTTAGAATTCTTTATTACGTGTTTTAGGTGGTAAACACAATGAAGTCTTTTGCTGGCGCATACGTGAACCTCCTCAAAACAAGCATTGGAAGTGGTGTGCTAAGCTTTCCGTTTCTATTTAAAACTTACGGGGTTATTCCAACCATCATTTTCACAATCATCAGTGGATATTTCGCAACAACTGGTCTTGTCCTGCTGACTGTCTGTTCTCAGGTCCTGGGAAGATCAGCAGACATGAGCAAGCTTGCATCAGTCACTTTTCCTTATGCCAGATTCTTCGTAGACTTGGCTGTCTTTGCAAAGTGCTTCGGTGTTTCCCTGTCTTACATCATTATTGCTAAGCAGCTCATCCCCTCAATCACTAGCTTATTGCCTACTCAACACATTTTTCCTCTGCCACCGAAAATGTCACTTTTGATATTCCTGGGGTTTGCGGGCCCATTTGCTTACTTCAACAAGCTAGACAAGCTAAAGTATACGTCCTTTGTGGGCATCTTCAGCATTATGCTTGTGATAATTGCAGCAATTTTCAGGTATCTAAAAATGGATGCAAAAGATTTGCCAAAATTTTATTTTTTCGGGTCTGTAAATCAGCTCTGGATTACTGGCCTAGGCAAGTTTATTTTCAGCTTCACCTGCCATCAGAACATATTCGCTGTAAATGCCGAGCTGGAGGACAATTCAATGAAAAGAATGAACAGGCTTATCTTTACTGTTTCATTGTCGTCATTCACACTTTACATCTCTTTTGGACTAACTAATTATTTCCTCTATTCCAACGACGTTGTAAGCAATGTGCTGAACAACTATCCCCAGGATCTGCTTGCCACTATCGTAAGGGGCCTTTATATCATTGTGATGGGCGTATCGTTCCCGTTGCAGCTGGCACCTGCAAGAACTTACATGCTGAACATGCTTGGAATCAGTAAAAGAAGCAAAAACTATGAAATGACCTATTTTGTAACAACCACTGTTCTAATAGCTTTGACATACATCATAGCCATTTCTGAAGTCGAGCTGGGCATAGTCTATTCGATAGTAGGCGCCACTGCATCATGCTTCATGTGCCTGATTTTGCCAGCATTGTTCTATTTTAATTTAGAAATTGAGAGAACCTTGTGGCTTTCGATTGCAGCATATTTTGGGTTTCTACTGGGGGTTTTTATTTTTGTAACAACAATTTTTACTTTGCTCATTGGTGTGAATGTGAATCATTGAAAACATTTTATTTAAGATACATCTTTTTGAAAAAATTTGCACAAAATCAGAGAAAACATAAATTAAAATAGTATTAAACTATAATTTAAGGTATTTCGTGGTACTAAGCCAAATTCTAAATTTGCAGCACCATATTCAAATTGATCAATAGTCTTATTTTACCACATTCAAGCATTCCGATTGATCAGTAGTCTTATATTTAGTTAATCTCAAATCTCTTTTTTAATAAACTGCTGACAAAAGGGGGGCTTTATTAAAACTAAAAATCTATAAAAAGCATTAAAATACAAAATAGAACGCCAATGACAATATTAGGCATTGAAAAGTACTTTATAGATTAATTTGAATCAGCTATCTCGTTTATACTTTGTTTCTAAAATCTCAGTAGCAGCCTGAATGTCACCATTTGTCGCATTCAAAGCTTCTATGTTGTCTATCTGTTTATCATACCCAATTTGCTTCAAAAACAGGAGCTCTTTCCTGTACTTTATCAGGGAGTTCTTCTTGCACTTCCCTGGGAAAGCTTTCTGGTTCTTTTCTGTCAGATTGACTCCCCCTTTTAACTCTATGGAGGGTCCTTGCAGATTTGAAAGATTCTGGGCCTCTTTGCTGATCCCGCTAACAAGCCTGATCCCTTCGGGCGTGTTCTCTAGCTTAGCCAGGAGAATGTCATTGTTCCTAAGCTGGATATTCGCATAATCCTCGTTGTTGGCAAACTTCTCAAACTCCTCTCCCATTTCTCCGTTGTTCATCAGCATATTCAGGCTTGAATTTTCTTCCATCTCCTGCTTTAAGTCCGGAAACATTTGGCTCATGCTTTCCTTCATGCTCGCCATAGACTGAGGATTCTTCATAATGCTCTTGACCATAGGATTCTTCATTAATAAGTTCAAAGAACTGTCTTTGTCCTTTCCCTCTATTTTCCTGATCCGCTTGATGATAACCAACGATCCATCCTTCAAGCCCAGCTCATCTATCTGGTTGCTGGAGTTCCTTAGGCTTCTGCCATCTAAGAAAAGTGCCTGCTCCTCGACAGGAATCATGAATAGGTCCATAACGTACTTCTTCAGACTTCCCAATGTCTCGGACTCCTGGATGGTTATCTCCTTGGTTGAGGCAAGATGCTGGACTTTAATCCTAATGCTCATAGAAGGGCTGGATTTTCTTTGTTTTAAATTCAAGCAGGCAGCCAATAACATTGTTCTTTCATTTAAAGGAGGCCGTAGTAGTTTTAAAAATGCATTATTATGACTGAGATACGGGTATCCTTGTGTTTTTGATGGCACTTTTGAGAGTGTACCTTTGAAGCAAAAGCAGGAAATAGACCTTTGATCATGTTTGAGGATTTGCTCTCGTGACCTTGCTTATGTTAGATTTATTTCCAAAGATTTCTGATCAGGTGATTTTATTTGTAAAGCTCAACATAATATGTATTACGCCTTCTTTGAGCCGGTATGGTCCAGTGGTAAGATATCTGTTTCGGGTGCAGGTGACTCGGGTTCGATTCCCGGTTCCGGCCTTGTTTTGCAGCATTTTTACTTTTGTATTTCAAATAAAAGGCTCTAGAATATCCAGTAGAATTTTTTATGATCAAGACAATGCTGCTGAAAGCAGGATAATCCTTAAAAAACCACAGAAACAGATTTTCTTAAGAGCATTGTATTGTCTAAGGTTGTGACATTCCTTTTTGTGCTGAAGTAGGAAGCAGTCTTTGAAAAATATTCAGATTGTTTCTTTTTAGACCCAGAATGAGTCAAAAGAAAAGCAAGGTCAGCGAGCTCATTGAAAAACTCAAAGACGAGCTGGACATGGAAAAAATGGTAAATCTGAAATACCTAGAACAAAACTTTTATATGAACAGGGAATTAAAGCTTTATGAGAAAAATAAAAAGGAGAAAGATGGAGAGGAAGACAAAACGTAGATGATAGAAGCTAGTTTATGCACAATTGTTGCCTATTTCCACAGAATCAGTCAAAAATATAGTATAACAAAATGTGAATGTTGTCAAAATCCAGTAATCGAAAATAAGTGATTTTAAAATAGAAATTTAATTTATAGATGGTCTTGCATTCTTAAATCTCAGCAATTTGTCCTATCAAATAAAGTATTCTTAAAAACAATTTAAATTTCTTTACTTTATCCAATTGTATGTTTTTTAATTGTATAAGTTTATTCAACTATATCATTTAATTAAATTGTAAGGTTTGCAAAAACCATCCAAATTTCTATAAACTCATAATGTAATTGCCACAAGCCAAATCCAACCATTACAAGTCAGATGCAGAAAAAAGAAAGTCCTACTGTTTACCAGAGTCATTATTTCTAGCATTCTAAACCATCCATTTAATTCTATAAAGTCACATGCTCCACTTTTGCAGAGAACTCTCAAAGTCTAACACTTCCTTTCCATTCATCGCACTTATTTTGAGCTTGTTCCTCTCTTCCTCAATGTACGTTCTTCTTTCAGTCAACAGCCTGATCAGATCTGAGGCTAATTCTTTGAATATTCCTATCTTGCAAGAAGTCCTAAGCTTGTTGCACACAACAGTGGCAAACTCAGGATACCCAATGCTGCTTCCAAGGCTAAAGCAATGCTTCTTTATAAGAAGAACACACTCTTTTATGACAAACATCTGCAGCTCTTCGCTCTCAACTTCATCGCTAGAAATTCTAATGTGGTCATAGTCAAACTTTCTGTTCATTTTCCTCAAATTCTTAACGCTTATTGCAGTGGACAAAAGCTTTGTCAAATAAAATGACAGTGGAACATAGAACTTAACATTCATAATAGCCTTTATTCCCCGGAGAATCAATATGCTGTTCTTCATTGAAAGATTCGTATCAAAGAACGTGAGCAAGGTGGAAATAAAGAGATTGAAGTCTGCGGGCTTCCGGACAGCCTTCGCTAGAATTTCAACATAAAACATAAAAAGGGCTTTCTCATAGTTTGGATCGCTTATAAGTGCTTTAAATGCTTGTATCTCCTCCTGCAGTGGTTCCTTTCTATTTATAAATTCCTCTATTTGCTTTTCTATTGAGAGTGACTGCTCTTCGAATATCTTTTTTATAACAGACATTTCTTGCGGTAAAATTTTATGCAATTTTTAAAGGCATGAATTTAAGCCTAAATTGAGCTAAAAGATATTGTGTACTGCATGACTCATCCTAGAAATAAATTTTAAACTTTGAAAGGACAGAGAAAATAGCGTCTGTCTATGAAAAAGAGAGAAATGTTAGATAAAGCTTCCATTATTAAGATTCAAAGTATTTTTGTAAGTTGCATTTTATAAATCGCATAAAAGTTGCTCTAGAAATTCATATTTAGTTACTTTATATCTTTTATTGACATTATTTTAATAGGTAGTTTTGAATATTGTAGATCTTTCAATTACAAGAATCAAATGAAAAAAATAAAGGCACAAAATTCAAGCTACGTCTAAACAGGAAAGTCTCTCATAGTTATATAAAAGTAAATTATAAGTGAAACGAAGTCATGAGCATGGGATATTATATTTTAATTTCAACTATTTTAGACAACTTAAAACTTCTAAATAATATGCTTTAACTTAACAATTATATTTCAAATTGAGACAAAGAACTGATATTTCCCCTTTTGTTCTCGTAGTCATCCCTTATTTTTAATTTCATCAAATAGGCTCCAATAATTTCTCATCAGTAACCAATCAAACAAGAATTTACCCCTAAACAAAAAAAGGAAATCATATATAAATTAAATAAAATCCCCCTTATAATGAGCAAGCTCTACTGTAGAGGCAGCGCAGTGTTTTTCTTGATAGCACTGCTAAATTCTTTTATAGAAGCTTCTAGTTCTGGTACAGAAGGTCCAAATCCTCCTGAGGCACAGGCGATATTATCTCCAAAGATTAACGATAGTCTTGTTGATGTTGATTTTGAATTGGGAGCAGGTAAGGAAGATTGGGCAAAGTTAACAGGCAGTTGTTGCCCATTTTCAGCAATTTTCTTAGGCATTAAGATTTTCGGTGCCAAAACAGTCACCGAAACATACAAAGAAGATAAAAAGCAGTATATTCGATTGAAACTTATAGCAAATACTTATGCTGGAGGATGTTGTGAGAAATGCTTCAACACAGTCAAAAATGCAGAAGAATACCTTAAAAAGATAGATCCTGACAAAGAGAACTCTCCCTTGCCAAACAAAGACATGGAGAATTCTCATTTCAATGTGTTTAGGATTGGAGAAACCCCATACTTACTTTGCAAAAATGCATCGAACGAATATTACTTGTTTCCTGCAGCAGATATTACGTTTAAAACTGGAGAATATAGATTGAGTATTGTTAAAAATGAGCCATACATGCACTTTATGAAATGCATTTTCTCAGCAACGAGGCATGAGTCTTATAGCTTTCCTTGCTTGTCCAACAGAGAGGCTGTTGAAGGTCAAAGTTTTACAATTCCTATCGCAACTAAAAATTATGGTGAAAAAGGAGAAGATATAAATTTTGGAGATCAAACACCAAGTTCATCTGTTAAGGACTTTGCTACAGAAGTTCTAAAAGGAATATTTTCTGGGCCGCCTCCAACTACTCCAGAAGAGGCTGCAGATGAGCTAAACCTTGCCTCAAAAAAGGCTGCAAAGGAAACAGCAGATGAAGCAAAAAGTACTGCAGGTAAAAATCTGCAAAATGTTGCAGAAAAGACAGTAGATGCAACAAAGGGCAAGGTGAGAAAAATAGCGCAAAAAACAAAGGACATTGCTGAAAAAATGACAGGAAAAACAACGGACATTACAAATAAAATGACAGGAAAAACAGATGAAAAAAAGAAAACTCCCGTAGGCTTACTACTTGGTGCTTAAATAAAAATTTTTACATTTTTTATCTTCTTCCTTTAAGCTCAATTCAGTTTCACAATGTGTGAAACACAAGAGTATTGTTATATTCTATGCCGTTTATTTGCAGGATTGTAAAAAGTATTGTAAATGAAGAAATAGATTTTTATTAAAATTAGAGAAATCTTATCAATTAATCTTGTTGGTTATATCTTTGATCAGTAAAAGCAAAATATCATTGTTGTCACTGGGAAACTTGCAGTACAACGTGAAAAACTCTGTAAGGTTATAAATCAGCTTTCCAACGTCAAATGTTAGGGAAAGATCGGAGAGATTGTTGTAATCCATTTTTAGATACTCTAATCTATCATATTTGGCCAGACTATTCAGTATGTCTAGCTTCTCTATCCTACAATCTGAAAGGTTTAAGTGAGTTATTTGATTGGCAGCAAGAATATCAAATTCATCAACCACACTTCGTAGGTTGTTGGAGGCAAGACTCAGCATTCGTATTTTTGGGCATTGCTTAATTTCGTATATCCAATCTAAGAATTTAATATTGCAATTTTCTAGTTTCAATTCCCTCAAAGAAAACCTAGATACTCCAAACCTTACATCCTTAACATCCCTAAACTTATTTCCATTCAATACCAACGATTCGAGATTCTTGCAATCGCTCAGTGCTGCTATGATGTTTTTGTCTTGAAAATATGAATATTTTGCAACGATCTTTTGCAGCGTTTCTTTTGAATTTCCTAAGGCAAAGTTTTCTGGGAATGATTTAAAATAGTTTTCTGAAATATCAATAGTTTTTAGCCCAGGGAAGCTTGTGAGAGTTTGTAGAACAGAAGGATAACTAAGTTCACAGCCAATTGCTTTCAATTCTTTGAGTGTATCTTTTAACGATCCAAAACACTCAAAGTTTAGGCCTTGCTGTATATTCTCTAGTATAATATAGGAAATGTCAAGCTTCTCCAATTTAAGACTATCAAAGAAGTGGTGGAAGTCTTCGTGCTTGGCAAATCCATAATTCTCAGAAATATTCAGGTTCTTGAGACAAATCTTGGATTGGCCAAAAACGTATTTATTTTTTATGAAAGAGAAGCAATTTCTGGCTATTGACAGCGTTTCTAGAGTTGCACATGATGTAATTTCTTTAAATAGATTTGGATCACTCATTTGACAGGAGTTCATGATCAGTATCTTCAGGCTGTTTCTTGAAGAGCTAAACGAAAAGCTTTTGCCAATATTATTGAAATCATTGTTAGATAAAATTAGCTTTTTTAGTCTGTTGCAATCAGTGACTTCAAACAAGATTTTCGAAGTTGAAAGTAGACAGGAAGACATGTCTAGAATCACAAGAGAGTTTTTAGATGCTCCAAAGTGGAAGCTGTCAGAGAGGTGTGAAAAGGAATTGTTCGACAGGTACAGTTCACTCAGATTTTCACAGTCTGTTATCTTTTCAAGCAACTTTTCAGACAGCAATTTGCAATTCGACATTTTAATACTTTTTAAAGAGTACCTTGCCAAGCCAAAGGTAAAATTTTCAAAGTTATAGAAAAGCTCATTGGACGACATGTCCAGCTTTTCCAAGGCCTTGCAATCGGAGATAGCATACAAGATTGAAGGATGATCGAGTTTGCACTCAACCATTGAAATAGACTCTATCGAATTTTTTGAAGATCCTGCAACAAATTTGTGTCCTGAATAAGCAAAATTGTTTCCGTCTAGTTCCAATGCTTTCAAGTTTTCGAAGTCAGTTACCAGCTTGAATGTATTCGCTCCGCTCAGCGAGCAATTGTTCATCTTCAGGTGTTTCAAGGTTTTTGTGGCTGAGCCAAAATGAAATTGTTCTGGAAGTTCGCCAAACAAATTGGAGGATACGTCAATATACTCCAAATTGTCACAATCAGTCATGCTAAACAAGAAGTTATAATCCCTGCGAATTTTACATTCGAACATTTTGAGGCATTTCAATGACTTTTTCAGACCGCCAAAAATAGACTTGGAAACGTCACAAGTGTTGGTTGATTTGAACACATTCCTAGATATGTTCAAATATTCGAGCATTTCTCGGTTTTCCAATGTCTCTGATCTTCCAAGCATTTCCACAAAAGGTTTTATATTTACCTTAGATGCTGATATATTAAGCCATTTCAAAGAGTGTGCACGGATGAAATCATAGTTTTCTGCATAGAAATCGTTGCCTGAAAGGTCTAAGATTCTTAAAGGTCGACAGTTCAGGAGTTTCTGTAAAAATGTTTGATTTTTGAGACAACAATATGAGAGCCGCATTTCTCGCAATGACTTTTTTGCTAGCCCAATGTCAAATGTGTTGCCCAGCCTAATGAAATTATTGAATGAGCAGTCTAATATTTTGATGTTTGGAAGATCCAGTATTTCGCCCAGCTGCTCTAAGCTCAAATTTGCCCTTGAAACATTCAGATATTCTAGTTGATTAGCGAGATCGCTTGAAAACAATTTGTCAATATTAAAAGAAGCTTTTGATGCTGTTTTTTCTTGTAGGTGATTCGCGCGATCTTCTTTACACAAATTATTGCTGCTTATGTTCAAATATCTAAGTTTTTCACACTGATGAAACTTAGATAAACCGTAAACCCCCATTTCAACCTTAAAAGCGGATAGTCTTGTCAAAGTTTTCTCGAGGTTGCCTAGCGTACAATCGCTATTGAAAAAATCAGATAGAAAGTTTTTTGAAATATCCAAAACTTCAATCTGCTCAAAGCTACAGATTTCCACCATGTCTTCAATTTTTAGGTCACAGTTGTCAATCTTAAGATGTTTAACTGTTTTTTTCAAGTTTTTTAGATTTTGGGTACTAAATTTTATATTAGGATTATTTGATAAGATCAAACTTTGCAGACTGGAAAAATTGCAGATAATCGCAAAATCGTCTTCATCAATGTCGCAGTTGCTTACTTCTAGTGACACTAGCTGCTGGGATAGATTTTGGAATAGCTCTGACTTAAAATTGAAATTAGGATTGTTCGACAGATTCAATGTTTTCAAATCATTCAGACTAGCTAATACAAGGTCTGAAAAGCTGCCATCATCTAAATATAAAGGCTCAAATGGGTCTTTGTTTGCCAAGTTCTTCTGGTTTGGAACGTCATTTGGCTTGGGCTGAGCTTCAGCACTTGGACTGGCTTTTATCCCATTGCTTTTGTCTTTAAAAGCTAGCGAATCATCAGAAGTCTCTGTTCTTGTAGCATAAGTGCCTTCCAGAGCAAACAATATTATGCAGCCAATAATCTTTATGAGATATGTGCTCATAAACATTGTCCCTCCTTCAATGCTCACTTGGTTGTCTCCAAGTCTTGCGCCTGAATAAGACCTTGCCATTGGGAAAAAAGGCTGTTGGTATAAATAGCATAAAATAAACACTTTTTGAAGCAAATTTTTCACAAATATTGGAGTTTTTAAGAAATAACATGCAAGTTGCAATAAAGTAAAATCTATTCTTAGGAATCAATTTACAGAGCTATGATCAAAGCTTTAAATTTTTAGAGTTAAAATACTATTTGAAAAAAGCAGGGTTTTTTGGCCCTTTAAATTCACAAAGTTTTCAATAAAAATTCTAGTCGCAAACAAGTCTAAAAGACAACTTTAAATAATAAAATTATTCATTCAATAGGCACATCCAGCATTCTATTAATTATAAACACTCAGTAAAATTGAAAAACTTCCAAAGCCTAATGTTCATGGAATTTGACCAAATATTTTTATTATAAAAGCATCCCTAATCATCATCGCCGAAATCTTCTTCGTCATCGTCAGAGAACATTTGGATGGCTTGCTCAATTTTTTTACATCTTGCTTTTAAACAGCTCTTACTGACTGACTCGTTGAAAGCAACAAGATCCTCCTCTGCCTTTTCTACTTCTCTTTGGAAAAACACATTTAATGCTTTGAGCTGGCTTTCTATCTTAAGTTCGGCTTTGTAGGCTTTTATGTAGTTCTGACTTTTTAAGTGTCTTTCGCTGTTGTATGCATGCTCCTTGAGATATGTGATAAAGCGCTGAGCCTCTTTCTCTGACTCGACTGTGGAATTGAAAGTTTCCCTAAAAATCATGGGTTAGCCATTCTAAAAATGTGAAATCAGATGGGTGGCAGTCTGTCAAACGAAAAGCGCTGTAAGAAAGTCAACACGAATGCAGCATTGGGCAATTGGCCAAAATGAATTCCTATTGCAGAAAAAGGAACATCTGCAAAATATGCGAGATCCGGGAGTCGAACCCGGGACCATCAGATCTTCAGTCTGGTGCTCTTCCACTGAGCTAATCTCGCCTAAGACGGGACCAAGTCACTATTCTTATTCACTTTGCCAATATGTTGTTATACGTTTTTTCTACTAAATACAATAGTTTCATATAATCTCTATTTAACGTTCCCGTTGATACCGGACAAAAAATTTTCTTGGTATTCTTGAGCATATTTTACCTCTTCATGCTAACGGCTGAGACTTCTTAGATCTAAAAATGCTTAGAGCTAATAATTGGGAACAAGATGCCAACGAGTCTATTTTGCCAAAAAACTCTAAAATATCAAAGATTTTCTTACTTAAAAATTTTTAGATGCCCCAAAATGAACAATTCGTTGCTTGGTGTGCAGGATAACATCTACATGAACTTTATGAGTTCTATATTTTCTTTAGGACACACTTTAAAGGGAGAGGTTCTTACCTTCCTGATAATACTTATATTTTTCCTGGCTAAACAGGAAAATCTGAAATTACTATAAAGAGGCTACAGAACATTGTCGAAATTAGACTTTATCATAACTTTGATAGCTTTAATTCTTCAGATTTGCATTACATTAGTTACAGTATGCATTTGGGCGCCCACCACAAAGACTGATTCATCTGTTGCAAATTTTGATTTTGCTTACAAAATTTTGAACGGATGTCTAGCTTTTATTCTGCTGCTCTCGAATTATTTTTTTCTTAAGCTGAGAAAACAAACTAAGTTTTTTTGGGCTTTTGTACTGTCTATGATCGTTACATTCGTTATGAATCCGACATGCATTATAATGATTGCTTTAAAGCCGCAAATTGTAATCTTTAATATAATTTGGGATTGGCTCAACACTTTCATGTCTTATGTCAATTTCATTGCTATTACATTTTATCTGGCATCGTCTTATTTGGCGGAAAACTCAGATCTTTAGAATAAAAATTTTAAGCCCTTATAGTCTTTTATTAAAAACAGTGATTTTAACAATAGTTTTAATCTTTTCTTATAATAATTTTTAGCAATCAGATGAATCAATATTTCAGCATAATCTACATTGTTATAAACTAATATGATATTAGACAAGAATGATAATATTAAGCATAAATGATGATGTTAAATAAAAGCTACAATCTTAACTTTTAACGTTCTCAAATAATTTATTTAACAAAACAAACAATTTAAATTAAAGAAGGTCTAAAAATTTTAAATCTGATCTTTCTTGTTAAAAAATATCAGTCTTTTTTCTTTTTAACAACAGCATAAACACTCTCTTCTTCCCTTCTGAGATCAACTATGTCAAACCCTGCCTCAATGCACAGGTCTTTCAGTGTCTTTTCGTCAAATAAAAAATAATAGCGCATCAGGTCAACTTCTCCCTTCCAGCTGACCAAAAATTCGCTGTTCTGAAGCTTTGTAAATTTTCGCTTTGAAGAGGCGCCTATGTGCCAAACATAAATTAAGCACATGCCCTCGTCTTTCAAAACTCTTTTCATCTCCAAAAGACACGTTAGCCTTCTTTCATGGGTACTCAAATGGTGTATAACTGCAACACTCAGGACTATGTCAAACACCTTGTCCTTGAAACACAAATCATGAACATTCTCTTTTACAAGCCCGATATTGAACTTTCTTCTTGCCTCTGCCAGGAGATTACCTGAGAAATCGATGCCAACAGTGTTCTGGTGAATAAACTGGCGTCCGTTTCCACACCCAGAATCTAGTATTAGAGAGTTGGCATTTGAATACTTGTTCATAAACTCCAGGGTAAAGGGCCAAGGCTTGACTCTGGTGTTGGAAAACTTTTGTGACTTAACGCTGTAGAAGTCATGCACATACTTTTGTTCAAAGTCAAGATGGGATTGTTCCTCTTCTGGCATGGAACAAATTTTCAAGTTTTTTTTATTTTCTAAAGAATCATTAATATTTCCGTTATTCAAAGATGTTTTAGCCATCAAAGAACATATTCTGTTAAGTATTGTTAATAAATTTTTATCCATGAAATTTAATATTTTACATTATCTGATGGCTGGGTGAAAAACATTTAAATAGCAAACAAACCTGATGAAGATCTTAAATTGTAATATTCTTATTAAAAGAGATTGTCTAATAGAACAGAAGTCTAACGAACATATTAAATTGTAATATTATCATTTAAAAAGATTGTCAAGATCATCAAATTTTAATAAAATTGTAATATTTTCGATCAGTTGTAATATCTGTAACTGCAACAAAATTGACAGTGCTGCTTCCCTGGGAAAGAGAGAAACTGCCCTACTTTGAATATTTCTCTAAATATGCATTTTGAACGCTGATAACTTCGGCACCGTCAGAACACTTGCTATATGCCTCTAAAAGCTCCTCGTTTAGTCTTAAAAAGGCGTCTCCGTAGCTGAACCCGTCAAATACTGTTTTGGCTTCTTCTTTCTCTCCAATTATGTATAAAGCAGCCGAAAGCGCCTCGACACAGTTTAGTCGCCAGGGCTTCCCATAGTTTATGGTGTTGGCAGCAACAAGCCAAGGAAGGAGGCGGTTGTTCCTCTTAGGCAGCTTCCTAAAGTCAAATGTCTCTATTTGATTCCAGCTGCAGTCTATTAGGCCTATTCCAAGCTTCATGATAAGCTCTTTGTCTGCTGGAGAAATAACGGTCTTTCCCTCAGGCGAAAGAATCACGCCTGGAAAATTCTGTTTCAAGGGAATCGAATCTATCTTCTTGTACTTGACAAGCCTATGCCCACTGCATCTCTTTGGGTCGCACTGTCCAAATTCATAAATAATTTTTCTCATTTGTGGCAGAAAAATTTAAATTTTTAAAGAATTAAAATTTACTCTGTTGATGGCAACAAACAACTAACAAGCAATGCTTTATAAGTTTTGAGAACAGTGCATTTATTTTGTCATAAATTACTTTTGTTAGAATAAATAGTACAATGGAAATTAATGAAATATTAAAAAAGTAATTATAGATTTTATTTTATCTGATAAAAGTCAGGCTAGATTTGACTTATGCGTAAGGTAACAGAGGTCACTGAAAGCCTGCCTTGGTGCCCTTGGTCTCCTTAAATTTGAGAGCCACGAAGGCGATGAATGTAAATAGTGTGACAATGTAAGACAAGAAAATAGGGTTGTAAGGAATGTCTGGGAATCCCTGGGGAATCACAACACTGAGGATTGATGAAAAATAGTTGCAAGCGATGCCCAACATGACTCCAGGAGCCACTGAGCAGGGTGGAAAAATCTCACTCATCAGGACATAGGGAACACTGTTCAATCCAAGGTTGTAGCCAAAGGAAAGTATGTAGGTGAATATGGCAATATAAAAGCTAAAGTAAAAGGCAATGCAGCAGCAGACGACTATTCCTGCAGAGATTAGCGACATTGTCTTTCTTCCTAGGTTTTCCAGGAGATAACCTGAGAACAGTCCTGTGAATAGACTGATGACTAGAGTGATTATCACGTGTAGCCTGTAATTTGAGCCTGGGAAAATTGTCTCGGGATTGAGGGATATCTGGTTGATGGCAGACATGTTGGAGGCAAAGTGGAAGATAGCAACAAGAAGAAGCGACCTGTGGGCCTGCTTGTTCTTGAGCAAAGTGAAAAAACTAACTGCATCAGATGATGGAGTTGATTTAAGCTTAACTGAGAAGATTGAAAGAAAAGAGACGACCAGAGAAAATCCCACAGTAACTGTGACAAAAATGGTGTAGTTCTTGAAGATGAAGCTAGAATCCCCAATGCTAAGAAGGATGTTTATAAGTAGAAATCCAGTGACCATCCCAAAGCTGAAGAGCGATGAGATGAATCCCCTGTATTGAATAGGAGCTGTGGTGCTGAGATAAAAAGGAACACTATTTCCAATCAGGCCACCAGCAAAGCCGCCGAAGAAGCGGCCCAGATAGACTATTGGCAGGCTTTGGTGTAGCATCGTTGCAAAGCTCAATGCAAAGAAAATGCCCGAAGCGAAGAATACTGCAGTTTTTTCTACAGGAATGTTGTAGCAGAAAATGTTAGACACAAATCCCCCAACAAAGAAGATAAGATAGGCGTTCCTGTGATATTCATCCGAGGTTATGCTGAAACTTTTAAGACTTGCATCCTGTATAACACCACTGAATACCAGTGTAATGCCGTAAATGAATGGCAGCATTGTTGAAGTTAAAATTGAGTAAATCCTCCGAGGCGTGAGCTTGTCTTTGACTTTTTCTTCTGCAAAATTTTGCTTGTTCATTTTGTGGGCAAATTTTTATTATTTTTATTTTACGAGTAAACAAATTTACAATTTGAGGTATTTCATTTGAAACCTCCTTAATTTAACACATCTGCCAGAATTTGTTTCTATTGTCTTATATTCATTCTAGACTTAGACAATGTGATAATTAAATATCACAATGGGTACATTGAGTATCGGAGTACCAATGAATGATATTGTTAGAAGATATATGATTTATTGACATTAGAAGATAGATAATTTAATATGAAGCTTTATTCCTGTATTGAAGTACTATCAGGAAAGTAAAAAGAACTTTGGAGATGCTGTGATAGTATTTTTTACTGTGTATTCACGTGTCTTTCTGCATGTAAAATACCTGCTTATCACTTTCAAGAACTGTTGATGCAGCATAAATAAAGTATTAGAGGTTTTGACTATGCATTAACAGTAAATGTTACCTGCATAATATTGCGCATAAGAATCGATGCTATAAACAGATTTTAACTTTTATTGAATAAAAACACAATCATAGACAAAACTTTATTCACAGGTTGATATAGTGACATTTTCTAGTGGCCAATAGCTTAACTAGTCTTGTTCTTGATTCTCTCCTCTTTGCTCATCTTCTCATTATACATCTCAGAAAGATTCTCAAATGCTGTCTGCATAAACTCCCAGGGCACATTTCCGTATTTCCCAAAAAACACCTGTCTTCCAATAATCGGAAAGGGCAGTTGGTTTATGCTCTTCAAGTGCATAGTTTTGGTAAGGTCAATATTGTTGAAACAGAGGTAGATAAAGCACAGAAGATCAGGCAAGGGTGCCCTGCTGCACACATAAAACTTATAGCCAAATTTCTTGATTTTGTTTATAAACCTCATCACACTTTCTATTTGGCTCCTTGCTCCTGCTTCTAGACTTGCAAACTGTGAGAAGCTCCTCAGAGGATGCTTGTAGAGTCTCGTTTTGATCTCTCTGAACTTCGCTATTTTGGCTTCCTTCTGCAGATCTGCATTGTAAGTCTCTAGTGTGTCCAAATTGGATCTAAACACAAACTCTTTTAAATCCTTGAACTTTTCTGTGAATGCTGCAATGTCCAGGACATCATCCACAAAAAACATGAAGGTAACCTTGTCTGCCTCCTTAAAACACAAGTTGCTCACCTTAGCATCCTTGTCTGTCTCTGTCTTGATCCTTTCATATATCTCTCTTTTCTTTTTTATCTGCAGGCCTATAAAGTCATTTTCTGTTTCTTCAAAAATTGTCTCAAAGTTCATGATTGCCCTGTGCTTGTGTTTAAGTCCCTCAAACTCGGTGCTAGTTATCGCATCCATCCTGTTTAGCCAGTATAATGACGTGTAAGTGTATGGATTTACATATGCAAAAGGCGTTATCTTCAGCTCCAGCTGCTGGACAATCTTCAGTGCCATAGTGTTCCTCTTGGTCGTAAGTGCCAATCTCAGAAAGTCTAGGTTCTCTTGGCTAGAGAAATGAGCCTTCAAATACTCTATATTCCTTTTGATGTAGTGTTTGTCATTGCAGCTCAGAAGCAAGTTTTCATTCTTTGACGATAAATCCATGGGATTTCAAAAGAAGTTTATGCGATAAATTTTAAAATTTTATATTTATTTTTTATGTTTATTTGATTGTTAGGCATTTGAACTGGGAAGATTCTTAGTGAATTTAATATCAATGCAAGCCTATCATATGCTAAACTTATTGCTAATGCATTCACTCCAAGCATAACTTTAAAGAATGCCTGTCAAAAGATATTGCTAATATTCACAGGATTGTGCAAATTAAACCTTTTATCTACTTCATTTAGAGATTACCACTTGCAGAATGGCATTCTGAGAACGAAGCAGCACCCTTTTTCTGCGTTCCCGCAATTTATTATGTTGATAAGAATGGACTTTGCTGTTTTGTAATGAATCATCTCCTTAAAATTGTTACTTTTGACAAAGTCTACAAATCTGCACCATTCTTCCTTGTTTTCCAGGCTCCTGCAAAGCTCGTTGGTTCTTGTATCCTCCTTTTTCGCTAATATGCTTTTTGTGTCTTTTAGATTGGACCAGGGCAAACTTCTATCCAGTAAAAAAATCAAGGTATAAGCCAGAGACTCAAAGCTGTCCTTCTCACACAATCTCATTCCTTTAAGTGCATTCACTGATGCATATCTGGCTGTCCCAACAATCCTGTTTCGTGTCTCCTTTTCTCTATCATTGCACTCCTTATTATTAACAACCTTATCATCATCATCTTTGTGTTTCCCAGAATAATTTGCTCCACTGTTTTCTCTGTCTGTCTTTATCAAAGTGTATAGTCCAAAGTCTATCAAGTAAACCTTATTGTCAAATCCTATCATAATATTCTCAGGCTTCATGTCACAGTAAATTATCCCGTTTGGATGGATATACTCAAAAATATCTATTATGTTCCATCCAATTGCTGCAACGGATTTGTTGTTGAAAAAGTCGCTATGTCTGTCAATCATTTGGATGAGCGAGATCTTGTACAGTGGCAGGATCATGTAGGCATACCTGTTGTAACTCCCATAATTGATCACCTTCGGAATTGACGGATGGCTGAGCCTTCTCAGAATGCTTATCTCATCCTTCAAAGACCCAGGCTTTTTCTCAATTTTCAGGGCAAACTTCTTGTTGCTGTACTCAATCCGATAGACAATTCCGTAAGAGCCTTCTCCCAGCTTCTTCTCAAGCCTAATTGCGTTGGTTTTGTTCATATTTTGAAACAAAAAAAATCAAAATAAAACTAACTAAACCTATGAAATTCAACCACAAACACAAAGCTGAAAAATGAACCAATAAAACAGCAATTTCAAACAAATTATAAGAATAAGCCCTGAGATGCTCCAAAATGACCAATGGCTGTAAGCTGAGTAGCAAAGCAATTTCTCAATTGTAATATCTACAGGATCAAGAACATTGAAAAGAGGAAATGGAAGGCAGAATAGCCTTTTGAAATAGAAATCTTTAGGATTAGCAAAGACAATGTTCAACTGCCATCAAGCTCTTCAAGGCCACAAAATTGCTGCCAATAAACCGCAATGTTTTGAATTGTCCTTCTTTGGATTTTTATTCAAAATTTATCTTTAAATCTTCTCAAAATTTGTTTGAATCTTGATAGTTTCAACTATCTCTCAAAATTATACAATTTCAACTGTCTCTGAAAGCTAAACAATTTCAACACATTTAGGGCAACCCTAAAGTTCAGAAATTTTTGGTTTTTTCTTTAGCAAGCTTATTGTTTATTAATTTAAAAAACACAGTAAATTAAATTATGCGTTACACCTCATTTATTGTCTTTGTAATCCATTTCTGGGATTTAGCTTTCTAAGTCCTTTTTAATGTAAAAGAAACCTTGTAAAAAAAAAGAAAATTTTTACCTAAAAATGAGCATACTTCTTTCTAAAAGCACAAACATTTTGTCTGTTCTGGCTGCCAATGTTTTATACTTAATCTGTGATATACACAATGTTTTTCAGTATTTCAATATAATAATGATAGTGTGGCTACTTCATCTACTTTACTTCAAGCTTGTTCTAAAATCCCTAAACGTCAATTTTATTGGCTTAGCCTACGTAGCCAGAATGTTTATGAGCATCAAACTCTTGCTAACGTCGTGCATGCTTATCTTAGCTTCCTTCCCAGGAACAGGTCCTGGGTTTATTGATTCATTTTATGAGAATTCAGGTGTTTATTCCACAAGTGCAGACACAGTTTTTTTGCTATTAGGCTTTTGTTTTTCTAATTTGTCTGCCGTGTGCTTCATACGACGCTTATTCAGCTTCAAGCACAACTCGAATGACTATCACCCCAATCTCTCTTGTGATATTCAAAGTATTGATATATTGATCAAGTTGAAATTATTTTTAGATGGCATGACTACTGATCCCATCAAAACAATCTTTAACTTGATTTACTATACAATAGACACTGTTTTGATGGCTTTCTTTTTTATAATCTACATTCTTTTTATCTTGTTTTCGTTCGTAAAATATCTCTGGCGAAGATTTTACAGAAAGCCAGTGTCTGACAACAAGAAAATTTTTGTTGAAAATGGCCTAATCTATTTTATTTACTCAGAAGTAGAGCAGCTTTGGGATTTTATAAAACATATCTGCTATCAGATCTGCCATTTTATCTTTCTCAAAGCCTCAGCTCACAATCGGGAAGAAGCTTGCAATACAGAAATACCTTCTGAACTCCTATCAAAGATCTACAATTTTTTGAAACTTTTTTTAAAATCCTTATTTAAAGATGTGGAAGACATCCTATCACGAATGCTTTTCCCGATCATGATCCCGTTTAAAATGACAATAAATAGAATCTTCATGCTTGTGAAGGATTTCCGTTACGAAAATGCAACATTTCTGCTGATCACAGATTCTATGCTGCTATTCTCTATTATGCTCTCCACAATTAGCTGCATCTATGGGGTAAACCTAAAAGCTAACTTGGTTTTGGTTCTGTCCAAAATGCTAATTATTTACTTTATTTCATTTCATGTAATATTCTGGAAAGTGGTTTTGCAATGTATTGAATTCTTTTTTAGCTTGCAGATCAGCAATAGGGGCATTTTTCATATTAACAATGTCCGAGAAAAGTACAACAGCTGCAGTGATTTTGAAAATGTTGAGATTTATGAGTTTTTTAACTAATCTTAATTTAAAAAGCAATTAAACAGGTATTAATTAAAGTTTTTAGCATCTATCTGAGCAAAATTAAAATCATATCTTTGTATTTCTCAAGAGTTTAGTTATGTATTCAAGCTCTTTGTGGTCTCAAAATCCCAGTAAACTCCTGATTGCAGATTCGGCTTTTTTGCATTAAAAATTCAATTTAAAAGAATTCAGTTTTTATTCATAGTCCTTTTTAGAATACATTAGAATTTGAAAATAAAATTTAAGGGGTAATTAGAATCTATAAACTTAAAATTCTCAAGAACTAAAACAAGAAAGTGGCTTATGCAAGTCTTTTTTCTCCCTTTTTACCTGTTTGGCAAACAGCAATAATCTCTTATTCTGGGACGTTAAAATTTTTGAAAATATTTGCCCCTAATAAAATGTCCAGAAGACTGGGAAATTCCATAATATTTTCACTCTTAATAAGGCAGGCACTCTGCAGCATTGAAGAAGCATATGCTTCTTCATTAAGCTCTCTGGCAGAATTTGCTAAATTTGTATTTGTCAGTATTAAAAACTTTCTGACTCAAGCAAATTTTGAAAAACTCAATAAAGACTACTACAAACTCTCGGGCTCCTTTGATAACAATGGCATTTTTGCAAGCATTTTCGACTTCCGAATCTTTCCTGCATTTTTTGCATGTGCTTTGATGGGATATTTGCTAATTTATTATTTCTTGAAGTACGAAAAATTTTCAAGAGCAAAAAAAAAATTTGTGAGGATGGTTCCTGTTTTTTATTCTCTCATATTTATACAAATCTTAGGGTCCTTGTGTCTTTTGGCCCTTGGAGGCCCGACTCTTTACTTTGCTTTTGGAAACTACTGCACCGGAATAAGCTTTACACACGTAACGTCTCTTGCTTTGGAGCTATTTTTTCTCTTTTTCATGAATTTTTTGCGAAAAAGATTTTCTAAGACCATTAATGTCAGCCATGACTACAAGGCCCAGGAGAAATATGTCTTGGAAACATTATCCACAGGATCCCAAATAGCCACAATAGCAATTGCTGTTAATCAAGCTCTAGTAGCAGGTGTTGCACCTTTAGTGAATTTGATAGCGAATTACTTCCTTCCAGGCGCAAATTTCAATATAATTGAGGTGTTATGGAGTGTACCAGTTCTTAATTGCATTAAACCACTAGCATCTTCTCCTCCTTACAACATAAAAGCTCTTATATCCAAATCTTTGCTTAGTTTCCTTACCTCTAGTGGTACTGTGGGCCAGTTGCCAGGATTTAATTATATTGTGGGGCTCATAGAAACAGCATTTGAAAATGCTTTTATTAGCAATGTTTTTTACCTGGTCTTTATATTTTTTGTGGGGAAATTTATCATTAGTGTCATGAGCAACTATATAATTCCATACGCTAGCAAGAATTTGGGAACCCTTTTCAATCTTAAGTCTGCTAGAACATATCATCCTAAGGATTTCTTTTGACAGCTAAGCATTTTCTTGGTTAATAAATAGATCGTTATCGGCAGGTTTTAAATGGATGTAGTTTCTTTTTTATCATTGGTTTAAATTTATCAGCACAAGCTTTCTTATAAAAACCAGGCTTTCTGGCCTAGTCTTAGCAAATTGGAATCGTCTGTTTATCTCAACAACAACATTTGAGAACAAATCTTTCTATGAAGCATCGCTGATCTGGAAACAAATAATATTTGCTTTTTTCATCCCTATGGCAATCCTGAAAAGCGTGGTGAAAACAATAAAAGCGCGCCAAATCCTGACAAGCAGGGGCATTCCTACTGTTGAGGTGGAGTTTGTGATGGAAGGCTGCTCGCTATTTTCTTCAGTTCCGTCAGGTAAATCAGTGGGTAGCATGGAGGCTTGCATACACGTTGACAGGAAAGAATCCTATGGTGGGATGTCTGTCTATGATGTGGTAGAGCAGATTGGCTTGCACAAAGAAACTTTGCTGAATGGATCCATTGAGTCTCCTGAAAAATACGATGACTTTTTGCTGAACTTAGATGGAACAGCAGCAAAAAAGCGCCTAGGATCTAACTTTATACTTCCTCTGAGCATATGCTGCTACAAGCTATGTTCGCATCTGTCAGGCTTGAGCCTGTGGAGATATTTTGCAAGCAAATCAGGAAAAAAAGAGGGATTTCCTCTGCCAAATTTCAATCTTCTCAATGGAGGTTTGCATTCTGGCAATGAGCTATCCTGCCAAGAAATAATGGTATGCTTTGACAGGGGCAGCTATAGTGAAAACCTAGAGGCTGCATGCTGCTTGTTCCAAAGCTTAAAGTCGCTGATAACCGAGAAATTTGGCTCAATATATCAATCGGTTGGCGATGAGGGTGGGTTTGCACCGCCTATAAAAGATACCCGGGAAGGAATCGAGCTCCTCATTGCTGCCGGAAAAAGGGTGCAAATAGGTGATTTTAGGGTTGCCATGGATTTTGCTGCCAATTCGTTTTATAAAGATGAAAAGTATAGCTTTGATGGAGATGTGTTGAGTGGCAGGCAGTTGGCTGATTGTTATTTGAAAATCTGTGACGAATATAAAATCATTTACAGCATAGAAGACCCTTTTGCCGAGAGTGATTTTGAATCCTGGAAATACTTCTATGAAAAGTCAAACAATAAGATCCGCATTGTAGCAGATGACCTGACAGTTACAAATACAATTCTGATCAGGAAGTATGCGAATATGAAAATGTTCAATACTGTTTTGATTAAGCCTAATCAGATAGGCAGTGTAACTGAAACGATTGAGGCCATAAATCTATGCAGTGACTTGGGATATAAAATAATGGTCTCGCACAGATCTGCTGAAACCGAAGACACATTTGTCAGCAGCTTGGCCGTTGGTGTTTCAGCAGACTATGTAAAATTTGGAGCTCCTTGTAGAGGAGAGAGAATTTCTAAATACAATGAATTGTTAAGGATTGAAGAGGAATTCAATAAATAGATTAGGTTGACCAAAACTTTTAACAGACAAAATCTGTGTCAAACATGAAAAGTCTTAATAATTGCAGTCAAACTGACTACACTATTGTCTGTGCTGGGACTAAAGGCATCTCTGCTTTTGAAAACCAAAGGAAAAATATTAAAGAATCTTTAATCAGCTGATTTATTTATTTTAATTTAGCAAAATTTGCTTACTCCAGAAATCTAAAAATCATAT